>Ga0256407_10005075_pt1 | contig 21440 bp, 11 predicted proteins | sample RumenRJG_04DNA_FD_193489 | JGI IMG/M metagenome (GOLD analysis project Ga0256407, IMG submission 193489) | Bovine rumen microbial communities from Lethbridge, Alberta, Canada - RJG_04 | ecosystem: Host-associated > Mammals > Digestive system > Stomach > Rumen | place: Canada: Alberta... | reverse complement strand
TAATTTTTTTTTTTTTTTTGGAATATTATTTATATTTGAAAAAGAATTATTAGCATTAGTAATGAAAGCATTTTTCCTATTTATAATACTTCTTTTTGAATTTATATTATTAGTAATAGAAAGAATTTTTTGATCAATATTATCCCTCTTCCCTGAATTATTACTTTTACTTATACTAATATAAGAATTATTTAATTTAACACTACTACCTTTATTTTTAGAATCAATTTGAAGTTCTTGATGAAAATCAATAATTTCTTGATATCCATTAAAAAAAAAATAATTAATGAATCTTACAATCAACATAACAATTGCAAGAATACCATCAATCCCACCTGCAATATCTTGAATTTTTTTATAAGCTCTATCATAAGTATCAATTGTATTTTGCATCCAAAAATTAAAAGAACCTAAAATATTATAATCATTATTAGTATGAGTAATTTTTTCATTATAATCAAAATTATATGAAATTTGAGTTTTTAAATTATCAAAAAATAAAGCATCATTAGTCCTAACAACAACAGGATGAAAATTTAAATGATTCAAAACAAAAGAAGCAGAATTCAATTCACTAGTAATTCTATGAACAGAATAAATTATAGGTTCATTATATTGTTCAACATCAATACTATGATCAATAAAATAAATTTCATAACCAATAGCTGTACGAATATAAGCATCTTGTTGACTTTTACTATAACAATTATTTCCATTAATAATACTATTATTTTGACATCTTTGAAAATAAAGACCATATTCAAAATTATTATGTTGTGAAGCACCATGTGCTAAAGTTGGCCAAAAAAAACCATCATCATTTTTACTAATAACAGTCTGAGTATCCTTATCATAATATTTAGAAATACAAAGAGAATTTGTTAAATTATCAATTTGAGCTTGTGTATAAGTAGAATTAAATTGACCTAAATCATTAAATTCACAATATTCATAAATCCAATGTGAATATTTTGATATATCATTATCTTCTGTGAAGACACCATCATTTATACTTACACCAACTACATTAATTGCTTTTGTATCTATTCCTATTTCGTGATTGTCACTATTATATAAGGAAACATAGTGGAGGATGGATGAGGAGTTTAAAGGATACTCATCTATTTCTTCTATAAATTTTGTAAAGTAAAAGGATGTTGGATGTTGTTTTGCTAATACATCTATTGATAGGTAACCTATTAAGAAAATTACAAATATTGCCATTACTATTGAAAGAATTCCTGAGAATATTGAGGAATGGTTGTCTTTACCATGGTAGAATAAGGTTATTTCTGATGATAAGAAATCAAATTTTTTGAAGAACATTTTTTTATCTTGTCTTTTGTGTATTTTTAATTTTAAATTATATATGAAAAATATTATATATTATTTTTTATTTTTTTTTGGTTTAGAAATTGAAAAAATTTTGATTATGAATTTATTTACTTTAATATTATTATTAATATATAAAAGATTATGTAAATAAATAAAGAATAAAAATTTAAAAAATATTTTAAAGATAAACCTAAATAAAACAATTTTTATAATATTATAAATACTAAATAAGGTTTTAAATTTTTTAAAACTTTTTTTTATTTTATTAATATTTGTTTATAAATTTAAAAAATAAATATAAAAACCAATTATGAATAATTCAAAAAAGCTAGTAAATATCGATGATTTAGAAGAAAAAATAAAAAAAATATATATTGAAGAATATAATGAAAATTTTGAAAATATCTTATTAAAAAAAGAGGCTGATTTTCTATTAAACATAAGTGAAAATGTCAAGATTACCCTAGAAGAAAAATATTCAAAAGAAATATACAAAATAACAAATTTTATTGATAAGTTAAAATCAATAGAAAAAAATTTGTATTACAATATGTATTTAAAAGATAAAGAAAAAATAATAAATAACCTAAAAAACAGAAACATAGATTATATAGAAAATGGAGAAAAATTTAATTTTTTAAAACATTGTAAATATCAAAATGATATTCCAATCCATAATTGTAATAAAAAAAACAATTTCTTATTAATACCAAACGAGGAAAAAAATTTAAATGAAAAAATATACATCTTAACATGTACATATTGTCTTCGTTCATACAAAATAAACTTTATAAAATTATATTGTAATTTTTGTCAAATAGAATACTTTACAAAATTAATAAATTCAGATGATAATGAATCATTTTTACAACCGGCAACATGGGAAAAATATCATTGTCATTTAATAATAAATCAACAAATGGGTTGTATAAAATGTAAAAAAGGTTATTTTTATTTAAATATAAAAGAAAATAAAATAATATGTAAAATGTGTAATTTTTCAGCAGAGCCAAATGATATTCTTTGGAGATGTATAAAATGTGGAATGGATTTTAGATCTGATGCAAAAGTATATAATCCTTATAATTATAAAACTATTTCTTTAGCTATTAAAAAAGGTATTATTAATAAAATTTCTGCTGTTCCTAATGAAATACCTTGTCATCATAATAGGAATAATATACATCATAAAAGAGATTGTAATGGGAATATTTATTTAAGTGATTTAAATGGAAGTAAAATAGTTATTTGTTCTAAATGCAATGCTATTGTTAAATATGAAAAGTTTATTTTTGAATGTGGGGAATGTTTAATGAGATTTAGAGCAGAAATTAATGAGGAAGATATTTTAAAGGAAAAAGAATTAGAAATTCAGAATATTAATAAAGAAAAGAAATATATAAATGATTTTTATAAAAATGTTCTTAAGAAAGAATATAATTTTGATTTGAAAAATAATAAAAATGAAAATATTAATAATAATCAATATGAAATTTCTACAATTGAAAATACTATTAATATTGATACAAATAGTAAAGATTATAATGAATTTTTGAAAAGGGTTAAATCTTTTAAAGATGATTATAATGACATTATAGAATATAAAATTAAGTTTGCAGAAGAAAAAAATTTAAAAAAAGAAAAAAATGAAGATAGAAAAATTGATGATTTAAAAACTAATAATAATAAAAATAATAATGATTTTAATAAAGAAAAAATTGTAAATGAGATAAATAATATTTATAAAAATGAAAAAAATATGATTCCTTTATTTAATTTAGATGAATATGAAATAATTTCACAAATTGGAGAAAGTAAAAAGAGTAAAATATATTGTGTTAAAAAAATAGATAATAATTTATTTTATACATTAAAAAAAAGATATATTATATCTAAAAAAGATTTAGATAATTATTTACATTTATATAAAATACAATATTCTTTATCAAATATATTATATATTACAAAAGTATATGGATTATATTATAATGAAAATGAAATAAATATATTAACAGAATGTGGAATGAAAAATTGGGCAAGTGAAATTTATACATATAAAAAAATGAAAAAATTATATAGTGAAATAGATTTAATTAATATAATTTATCAAATTAGTTTTGCATTAAGTATTTTAGAAGAAAGAAATTTATGTCATTTTTGTATTAATCCAAATAATATAACTGTATTTAATAATCAATTATATAAAATATCAGATTTTGAACATTTAACATTTTCATTTCCTAAAATTATTTGGAGAAATGAAAATAAATTCATTAGTCCAAATTTAAATTATTTTTATAAAAAAAAAGACCCTAATTATAAAGTTAATTTATTAAAAAATGATGTTTTTTCTTTAGGTCTTTGTTGTATTTTTACAATGGATAAAAACAATGATATTAATTTTCTATATAATGAATTTGTAAATATAGATATATTAACTAATATAAATAGAAAAATTAAAAATTATATTTATAAAGTTATTCAAATTGAAAAAGATGAAAATTTATATTCAGAAAAATTTATTAATTTAATATGTAATATGATGACTATTTCTGAAGAAGAAAGATTTTATTTTAAAGATATACTTAATTATATTTCCAAAGAATATAAAATTGAATCAGAGATTTAATTAATTATTTTTATTTTTATAAAAATTTATCTTATTTAAGAAAAGTTTTACATTTTATAATGTTCATAAAAATATAAATTCAATTTTTAAAAAATTTAAAAATAATAAATTATTTATAAAAAGAAGTAGGTCTTGTCTTAATACTTTTAGGTCTTGAACTTTTTAGGAGTTCATTAACATCTAACATAAAATTAGAGTTTTTTTCAAATTGTTTATTTACTTTATTTCTTGCAATATCTTTTTGTCTATTTAATGCTTTTAATTTTTTTATAATATTATCTTTTTCTTTAGTTAATTTAGAAATAGAATTATTTAATTTTTGAACTTGTTTATTTAATTCATTAAGATTATTATTTTCTAAAATAATTTGTTCTTTTAAAATTCTTGTTTCTTCTTTAATTTTTTCTTTTTCATTTATTATATTTTGTTTATCAGATTTAATTTGATTAATTGAACTTTTTTGATTTTTAAATTCATCTTTATTTCTCATTAATCTTTTCATATTTCTATTAATTTCATCATTATATTTTAATCTTTTTGATTGTAATTTTTCATTTAATTTATTTGAATTAACAATTTGATCTTTATAATTATTTATAGTTTTATTTAATTTTTTAGACACATTTCTTTTTTTATTTATTATTTTCTCTTTATTAGTATTTTCTTTAATTTCATTAATCCAACCTTCTAAAGTTTTAATATTATCTTTATAATATAAAGGTGCATTTGATTTTTCAATTTCTAATTTTTTTATATTTGAGCAATGTTCATTTTCTACACTTTCTATATATTCATTTTTATATCTATTTACATTTGAATTTAATGCTTTTGCTGAATTAAAATTTTTTGAATTTGTTGTTGTTAATATTATATTTTGTAAAATATTACTATCTTCTTCTATTTTATCTTTATTACTTTGAGTTTCTGTATATAATTCATTTAATGGTATTGGTTTTAAGTTATTTTCTTTAATTGGTTTTTCTTCTTCTATTTGTTTTTGTGTAATTTCTTCTTTATTTAATATTTTTTTGACATTTGTTTCTTCAATTAATTCATTATTATTATTATTATTTTCTTCTTTTTTTTCTTTTCCCTTTTTATTTTCTTCATTCAAATCATTAACATTTTCATTATTATTTTCTTTATTCAAATTATTATTATTTTCAATATTGTTACCTTCATTTAAAACATTATTATTTTCTTTATTTAAATCATTATTATTTTCTTTATTCAAATCATTTACTTTTTCATCATTATTTTCTTCATTTAAATTATTATTATTTTCTTCATTTAAATCATCATTATTTTTTTCATTTAAATTATTATTATTTTCTTTATTCAAATCATTTACTTTTTCATCATTATTTTCTTCATTTAAATTATTATTATTTTCTTTATTCAAATTATTCACATTTTCATTATTATTTTCTTTATTTAAATCATTATTATTATTTTCTTTATTCAAATCATTTACTTTTTCATTATTATTTTCTTCATTTAAATTATTATTATTTTCTTTATTTAAATCATTATTATTTTCTTCATTTAAATTATTATTATTTTCTTTATTCAAATTATTCACTTTTTCATTATTATTTTCTTCATTTAAATCATTATTATTTTCTTTATTCAAATTATTCACTTTTTCATTATTATTTTCTTCATTTAAATCATTATTATTTTTTTTATTATCTTCCCTATTTTCATTATTTAAATTATTATTAGAAATATCATTTTTATTTTTTTTAATTGAATCCTCTATATTATATTCTTCTTTTTTCTTAATGACTACATTTTTAAAAGGATATTCAGCAACTTCAAGATATCCTTTTTTCTTTTTCTCACTAATTAAATTTGCAATTGGTTTTTTCACATTTTCTCTATATGTTAAAGAATTATTTCTTTTATTTATAACATCATTCGAAATTTTATAAATTCTTGGTTCTGTATAATTAAATGATTTTCTTTGATTATTTTTTTTATGAATATCTTTTAATATATGTTCATAATCTTCTTCTAAGTTTGAAAATAATCCATATATATTTTTTTCCATCATTGAATAATTTTCTTCTTTTTTTTTCTCTTGCATAATATCATTATTCATTTTATTTTTTTATTTTAATTTTTATATTAATTATTAATCTCAATTTATAAATAATAAATAAAAAAAAATAAATTTTATTACAAATTTTAATATTTAATGTCAAAAGAAATAGAAGATTTATTAAAATGTTCAATTTGTAAAAATAATTATGATTTAAATTCCCATTATCCAATGATAATAAAATGTGGACATACATTTTGTAAAGAATGTATTACATCAAATGAAAATAAGGAAAATAATAATTTATGTCCAATTGATAATCAACAAACAATAATCAAAATCGAATCAAGTATAAATAATTTATTAATTGAAGAAATAATAAAAAAAGTTTTTAATTATGATGATAAAATACAAATGAAACAAATAATATATATAAAACCAGATATAAGAAGAAATAGATCTCCTTCATTAAAAAGAGGAAATAATAGATTAGAAGAACATAATAATGAAAATAATGAAAATATTGATAAAAGTAATAATGAAAATAATTATAATATTAATACTATAAAAAGTACTAAAATTAGAAGTTCTACTGGATATAAAAAAAATTTGAGATTTTCAAAAAAAGAACCTAATCGTTTTAGTAACGTAAATATGAAAAAAATTGAAATTGAAGATGATGATGAAAAAATTAAAGATGATATGAATGATAGTATTGAAACAATTCCTTTAAATGAAGATAAATCTATTTTGAATATTAGTTTTAAAGATGAATGGACAGCATTTTTAGAAAAAAATATTATAGAGAAAAAAATATCAAAAGATGAAAAGGAGTTTTTAAATAATAATGAAGATACTATTGATAAAATTTCTAAAGTTGATGATGATTTTTTAACTTCTTCAATTGCAAATTTAATTCCTGCATTAAGTAGTATTAATAATAATAATAATAAGAATACTAATAATAATAATAATAATTGTAATATTAATAATAATAATAAAACTAATAATCATCTTAATAATATTCTTAATAAAAATAATAGACATATTAATAATAATAATGCTTTGAAAATGGCTGCAATAGAAAATATAAAAAAAATGTCAAAAAATATAAATATAGATGCAAATATATTAAAATATGCATCTAGTACTTATAATAGTAAAAATAAAATAGCATTATTTAACAAAGCAAATATTGAAAGAAAAACAAATAATAGTAGTAAAGAAAAAAATAATACAAAATTAACAAAAGATATAAGTAAAACACCTACTAAAGAAATAATAAATGAAGATAATGAAGATGAAAATAAAAATAATGTTTTATTGCAAACATATAATAAATTAAGTACTCAACCATATCATAAAACAGTGATAATAAATAAACATTTACAAAATAAAGGAAATTCAAGTAAGAATGATGATTCAAGAAAAGAAACAGATGAAAGTAATAAAAATAATAAAAGTTTAGGATATGAATTAGAAAATAAAATAAAAAATAAAATTATAGATGATGAACAAAAAAAATTAGATAATAATTATAATATTAATATAATAGATGAAAATAAAAAAGAGATAAAAATAAATGAAATTCCAATTGAAATGAATAAAAGAAATTTAGAAGTTAAAAATCAAAATGTCAATAAATCATTTACAGAACATGAAGAAAATAAATATATAAAAATAACAAAAAAAGAAAATTCAAATGAAATATTAATAAAAAGAAAAAATTCTGATATAACATCAGAAATAAAATTAAATTCGATAGAAAAAGATAAAAAAGAAAAAGAAAATATAGAAAAAGAAAATATAGAAAAAGATTATATCGAAAAAGAAAAAACAGAAAAACCAAAAGAAAAAAATTCCCCATCAAAAAACCAAAATTCTAAAAATAATGAAATAGAAAATAAAAAATCCCCTCGTACAAATATAGCACTCCAAAACTTTGACTTTGACAATGACACAAGTAACATATTAGAAAATAGTATAATTATAATGAAAACAAAAAACGAAAACACCTTCCCAAAATTAAAAAAAGAATTAATTTCAATATTAACATTACAAAACAATACCTTAACCCAAAAAGAAATAGAAAACTCTCCAAAATATAAAAAATATCTAAATTACATAGAAAAATCCTTATCAAATCAAAAACTAAAAGAAAATCCTCAATCAATAAAAATAAAACTTTTCCCAAACAATGATTTTTTTATAGGATATATAGATTATACAAATGACGAAATAAAAAATGGAATATTATATTATAATAATGGTGATTATTATGAAGGTGAATTTCAAAATGGGAAAAAAGAAGGTTTTGGAATAATAATATATAAAAATGGAACACGATATGAAGGAATATTTAAAAATAATAAACATAATGGATATGGTAAATTAATTCAATTAGATGGAGAAGTTTTTATTGGTGATTGGAAAGATGGGAAAATTAATGGAAAAGGTGTTCGTTATCATTCAAATGGTGATAGATATATTGGTTCATATATTAATAATATTAGAAATGGAGAGGGACATTATATTTTTTCAAATGGTGATGCTTATGAAGGAAATTGGAATAATGGGAAAGCAAATGGAAAAGGAAAATTTACTTTTAAAAATGGGAATATTTATGAAGGAGATTTTAAAGATAATATTATTTGTGGTAAAGGGAAGTTTACTATGAATAATGGGGATGTTTATATTGGAGTTTTTAAAAATGGGATGATTAATGGGAAAGGTAGTTATAAAAATAGTAAAGGAGAAAAATATGTTGGATTCTTTTTAAATGGAAAAAAACATGGAATGGGGAAGTTGGTTGATAAGGATAATAATGAAATTGCTAATGGATATTGGAATATGGATAATTTTGTTGGAAAAAAAAATATTAATGAGTATATGTAGGAGATTTGAATTTTTAATTTATATAATTATATATTTTATCTTTTATTGTTTTTATTTTTTTTTTTTGGTTTTTTTGTTTTTTATATATTTTATTTAGGGGGTTTTTTTCTTATTATCTATATTTGATAAATTGAGATGTAAAATATAAAAATATATTTTTTTTATTTTCATTTATTAATATATAAAAATTTTACTAAATACTTGTTAATTTAATTGTAGTAGCCACTTTTTTTTCAACCTTATGAATAATATCTTTAATTTCATCATCAAAACAATATAATGAATCCTCATAAAACAATCCTTCTCTTATAGATATAAATTCAGATTTATTAGCCAATTTTTTCCCTTTATTTTCATTAATAATAATTTTATTGTTTTTATTAATAATCTCAATATTAATAATATCATCACTAGTATAATTATAATTATCCTTCCCACCTAAAATTACAAAACTACTTTCATTAATTTTTCCAACACAACTAAATTTCTTAGTTAAAAACTCTGAATTTTCCATAACAAGAATAGTATCCCATTTATTAGCTTTATTCATATTTAACCTAAAAATAGTAGAACAACATTTTTGAGTTTTTGAATTATAACCCCCTATACAATAAACATAATTATATGAATTATCACAAAAAATACTACAACCATATCTTTCTTCAGGAATATCAGGTAAATCTTTCCATCTTTTATTAGTAATACTATAATATTCACATTTATGACTTTTAAATCCAGCAATAACTATAATATATTCATTTCTAAGAATACTTAATGAAGGATAATAATGCATATAACATGAATTTACTTCAAATAATACTGTAATTGGTTCTTTTGTTATATCTATACTATACATAAATGAAGAGGAAAATGAATTTGGATTTGTATCTAATGTTTCATTGTCTTCGTTTATAGAGTTTAATTTACAACCACATAAAAATAATTTGTTGTCTAAAAATATCTGGGACATTCCTTCTAAGTTTAATTGAGAAAAATTTAATTTGTGTTCGTATAATAAATCGGATTCTATATCATATATTTGAAGATATAAATTTTTTGTTAGTTTGGCTGAGAAATCTTCATTAAATGAGGAAAATGTGTCTGTGTATTTTGCATTTTCATTTATTTTACCTGTTTTTGATATTACTCGAAGGAGTTTTTTGGATTTTGGATTTAAACTATTTTTTTTATTTTTTTTTATATTACTTTTGATCACCTTGACAACAATTATTTCCCATTATGTTTTGATGTTATTTATTTCAATATTATTTATTTTAGATTTGAAAAATGTATTAATTTTTTTAAATATTTAATAACCATTATTATTTTATAAATTAACTATTATATATTAAAATTAAATAATGAAATAATAAATTATGATGAGAAATAAAAATACAGATAGCATGAAGAATAAAAATTGACTCTTATCTACATTATCTGAATTATATTATATTATTAAATTATAATATAATAAAAACAAATTATATTTTTTAATAATTTGAATAATTAATGTAATTATATTTTAATTTATTAAAAAAAATAATTTAATTAACTTAATCAGTAATAAATATAGTCTCCAAATAAAATTTAAATATTATAATGGAGGATGTCATAATGACTGATGCAAATGAAAAAACTCAAGACACCAAAGAAAAAGAAAGTGAAATATACAAAGAATTTAAAAAGAGTTTAAGTCTTATTGACAAAAGTATAATTTTAAAAGATTTAAAAACATTAAACATAAATTATCGTTTGATAAACAAATTCAGAAGAGGATTTAAAAATGAGGATTTTGCATATTTAAATGAAATATATATTAAACCTCTTTTTATTTTACCAAGTTTAAAATATGATTTATCACTTCCACACAATTTTACAATATCTCCAAAAGCATTAGACAAAACAAAAAATTCTCCTGAAATAATAGGATATATTTTCTTAATAATATTAACAAAATTAATAGATGATAAAAAATATGAAGAAGCATTTAAAGGAATTGAATTTTTAATAGATTACTTTAAAAAATATGAAAATTTAACAATAAAATATTTAAAAGCAAAATCATATTATTATCTTTCCTTAATAGCTGAATTTTTAAATAAATTCGATTCAATAATAAAAGAATTGCATTCAGCATATAGAAGTGCATGTATAACAATGGATGAAATAACTCAAGTAACATTAATAAATTGTATAATAAGATATTATTTAATAACAAATAATGTTGATTTAGCAAGAGCATTTTTAAGTAAAACAAGATTTAAAGAAAATATTTCAACAAATGAAGACTCAAGATACTTATTTTATATAGGAAGAATTGAAGCAATTCAAATGAATTATTCAGAAGCATATAAACATTTAACAAATTCATTTAGAAAAGCCCCAGAAAAAACTGGAGAAGGTTTTAAAACATTAGTAAATAAACATATTATTGTTGTTCAATTATTAATGGGTGAAATACCAGATGTTAAATCATTATTAAATCAAAATTTCAATGAATTCAAACCATATTTAAATTTATTGAAAGTAGTAAGACATGGTAATTTAGAAGAATTTAAAGATATTTGTAATAAATATTCAAAAGAATTTGAAAAAGATCAATTATTTACTTTAATTCAAAGAATAAGACATGTTGTTATTAAAGCAGGATTGAGAAAAATAAATTTATCATATTCAAGAATTAGTATTAAGGATATTACTGAAAAATTAAAATTGGAAAGTGAAAAAGAAACTGAATATATTATTGCAAAAGCTATTAGAGATGGTGTTTTCCTTGCTAAAATTAATCATGATGAAGGGTATGTTCAATCTATGGAAATTAAAGATATTTATTCTACTTTTGAACCACAGAGAAGTTATAATAATAGAATTCAATTTCTTAATAAAATTTATAATGATGCTATGCAAGCTATGAAATTTTCTGAGAAACAAGATGAAAGTAAGAAAAATGAAAAGAAAGATTTGGAAGAAGAAGATGCTATGGATAGAGCTTATCAAGAATTTCAATAAAATGGTTAAAAGTATAATAAATTAAATTAAAATGAATTTTTTTAAATTTTTTAATTTTTTTTTATATTTATTTATTTTATTGGATTTAATAAATTTAAATTTATTTATTTTATTTGATTTAAAAAATATATGTAATTAAATAAGAATTAATAAATATTGTTTTATCTTATTAAAATTAATTAAAAATTAATATTTATTTAAAAAACAATATATAAAGTTTTTAAATTAAAATAAAAATTGATATTTTATTTTAAAAATGGAAGAATATTCAAGAAATAAAACAATATCATCAACAGGGAGAAGATTGCAAAATAAATATTTTGATTCAGATTCATTAGAAGAAAATCATCAAGATGAAGAACAAAATTTTGTAATAGAAAATAACATAAATAACAATAAAATAATAGAAGAAAAGGACAAATTGTTACAAGAATTAAAAGAAAAATTACAAAAAGAAAAAGATGAAAAATTCAAAGCACAAATTGAATGTATGAAATTAAAAAAAATACAAGAAGAAAATTCATTAAAGGTTAATTTAAAAAATTCAAAAAATTTTTTAGAAAAGAGTGAAATAATTGATAAATGGATAAAATTTGCAAAGAATGATATAACAGAAAATTTTGTTGATTTCTCACCTTTACAAACTTATCATTTAATTTCAGATTTATTTATTTTATGTTCAGAATTACTTGAAATATTATTAAAAGAAAAATATACTATTATTTTAAATTCTTTAAATATTCCTGAATCAAATTCTCAAATGGAAAATATAAGTCAAGATTTAAAAAATTTTATTATTGAAAATATTGAAAATGTTATTTTTTACAAAGAAGAAAATGATAAATTTTTTGAAAATTTTAAAATAAAATATTCTAATAAATGCTTAATTTATATTAAAAATAGAGAAGAAGAATTTTTTGATTTAATTAAAAATAGTTCTTTTAAAAGTATGTTAGATGATGTTAAAAATATAATATTATTTGGAATGTTTAATGAGCCAAATCTTCATTTTGAAATTGAAAAAGATTATTTCAAAAGAGAAATTATAGAAATTCCTATAAATAATAATAGAGAAAATTATATTATTGTAAATGATCCAGGTATAAAAAATTTTTCTTCAATTATTTTATTAAATCCCCCTGTTACTTCTTCAAGAAATGAAATATCAAAATTATCAGATTTAAAAAAAATATTAATTAAATATGATAAAAATGATACCATTGATGATTTAGATTTTACTCAAAGTAATATTAATAATGAGACTAAAGATTCTTTAAATTTTAAAAATATTATTATTAAACATAATTCATTATCTTCACTTGAAGTAATAAAAAATAATGATATTGAAGAAATACCAAAATATGAAACAAATACAGGAACAAAATTTGAAATGTTAAAATATCAAAATAAAAAAAAAGAAAATGATTTATTAACTAATAAAAGTGATTATATATATGATATTACAAAAAATCCAATAACTTCAAGATTAGAAAATAAAATGAAAAAAAATAATCAAAATAAATTTAAATTAAGTAAAGAACATGAACATTTACAAACAGAAATAAAACAATTTACAAATGATAATATTTATTTAGAAACTCCAAATGATATTAATAATATTAATAATAATAAAAAAAATATTATTAAAAATAAATATGAATATGATAAAATATTATCATCAAATAATAAAAATATGATATTTAATAAAAAAATCAAAAATTCATACAATATATATAATAATAAGAGAATATTAACAAAAAAAAATTCAGCAAATCATCCAAATTTAAAAAGAGAAAAATTAATTTCTGGTAAAAAAATATCATCAAATCATCCAAAAAAATTTATAACAAAAAAACCAAAAGAATCAAAAATAATAAATAATAAAAATCTTGATTCACCAAGACAAAATCAAACAACAAAAAAATTTTTTAATACAAATGAAAATGAAATTAATTATGCATCAGAAACAGTTCTTTCATCACCAGGAAAAGATTCTTCTTCTTTAAAAACATTTAAAAATCAATTAAATAATAATTCAAATTATTATAGAATTGATTCAGAAAATTCAATTAATCAAAAAACTGAATGTCATATTCAAAATGTAAATATTAATTTAATTAATATTAATCAAACTAATAGAGTTATTAATAAAAATACAAAAAAAGATATTATTAATAATAATTATAATTTTATTCCACCTCAATATTTTGGTTTAAATGAAGTTGATGAAGTTTCAAAATGTGTTAAAGATGGTTTAAGTAAAAATAAAACTTTAATTATTAAAGTTAAAAAAGGAAAAAATTTTCCTAATCAAAAAGAAATTATGATTAGTACTAATATTAATCAAAATGATGATGATAATTTAACTGATGCCTCAAATCAATATCAATTTGATTCTCAAGATAATATTCAATTGTTTAATTGTAAAAATAAACATTCTTTGCTTAAATTAAAGAAAGGAAAAATTATTGACAATATAAGAATGGAAAGCCCTTCGGCTTTTTGTAAAAGGAAATTATTTAATTAATTTTTTCACAAGATATGATAATAAAATAAAATATATAATATTTCTTATTTTTAAATAGATGATTTATGAATTTAAAATAATGAAATATATTTTTTCCTGATAAATAAAATAAATTTAAAATAAAAATTTTTTGAAAGAATAATTTTAATATATAGCAAAAAAATTTATAATTATTATTTAAATTTAATTTAAATTTTTAATAACTATTATTAAAATATTTATATGAAAATTATTAAATATATATTAATGAACTTGAAAATTAATCAAATTGATTTAAATGATTCTGAATTTGAATCAAGCATAATGGATAAAATAAATGAAGAAGCAAAAAAATTAGATGATAATATAAATAAATCTTCTTTAAATTATTTAAATAAATATGTAAATATGTCAATAAATGAATTAGAGAAAGAAATTAAACAAAAGAATGAAAAATTATTAAGTTTACATAAAGAGAAAGAAGACACAAAAAATGAATTAAATTCAATTATACAAAATTTAAATGAATTAATGGCAGTTAATTCTGATCTTTTATGTCAAAAAGAAAATGATCCTGAAATTATACAAAAATTAGAAAAACTTTTAGAAATGAGAAAACGTGAATTAAATTCATCAAAAAAAATAAATAATACTTTTAAATCACAATATAAATCTATGTCTGAGAGAATTGATAATTTATTATCTCCTGATAAAATTGAATCTTTTGAAATTGAAATTGATTCTTTAAAAAAAGATAATAATGATATTAATTCTAAAATTAAAATGTTAAAAAATAATAATTTAGAAAATGCAAAAAAAATAGAAGAATTAAAAGATAATAAAAAATTTAATTCAAAAATAAAAACTTATTCAGAAGAAATTAAAACTTTAGGAAATAAAAAACATGAATATTATATAAAAATAAGTACAAATAAAAGAAGTTTAGATAATATTTTAAAAGAAAAAAATATTTTATTAAAACTATATAATACAAATATAAATAAAGATTCAGATGAAATAATTGTTTCTAAAATAAATTTTTGGTTAGATTTAATTAAAAGTGATTTAAATGGCTCATATGATGAAATAATAGAAAAAATAGAAACAGATAATTCAAAATTAATAAAAGAAATAGAAAAAAGAAATTTAAAAAACAATTCAAAAAGTCCTTTATATTTACCTCCATTAAATAATAATTATGAAAGAACAAGAAGTTCAAGTCCAAAAGATAATAATTTTAATAGATATAAAAATATTAATAATTTAAATAATATAAATAAAAATAATATTAGTCAAGCAATAACTAATCAATATAAAGGAATTTTTTCAAAATATTCTATTTTAAAAGATAAAACAAATAATGTAAATATAACAAAATATATGCAAAATCATAATGAAGATAATAAAGTAAGTGATATTGATAATGATTATGAATGTACTAATAATAATGATTATAGAGAATTAGTTAATAAAAAAAATGAATATGTTACTACTATTAATAGATTAGAAGAAACAATTAAAGAAGTTCAAAAAACTTTATCAAGAAAAAATAAAAATATTTCTAATACTATTAATGATAATTTTAAAAAATTAAATTTATTACAACAACAAAATTTACTTATTAAAAATGAAATTGAAAATTTAGAAAAAGTTTTATTTTTAACTCAAGAAGAAATGAAAATTAAAAAAGAAATAAAAATTAATGAAAGTAAAATTAATAATAATAATAAAAGTATTCAAAATGTTGATCCTTCAGTAACTGCAAATAATATTTTAAAAGATTTAAATATTATAAATGAAAATATTAATGAGGATATTAATGAAGATGATGAAGAAGAGGAGAGAAAAAAAAGTATTTATCAAATGAACAGCAATGATTTAAAAGACAGTAAAAATGATTTTACTTTAGAATATAATGAAAGTAATAAAAAAATTAATTTTCCAAATGATATTTCTAAAGTTGAAAAAATTGATGAAGAAGATATTCCCTTATATAAAAATAATAAGAATTTAACAAAGGAAGAAAGATTAAAAGAAATTAAAGATAAGTATTTAGAAATAGAAAATGAAAAACAAAATGATGAATTAAAAGAAATAAATCAAAATGATAATAATGAAGAAAAATTTGAAAATAATACTAAATGAAATAAAAAAAAGAAAAAGAAGAAGAGAAAAATTCATAACTTTATAATTTATTAAATGCTATAATTTTATTATAATATAAATAATTAATTTACAATAATAATAATAAGAGAAAATTTAATAAAAAAATTTCTAAAAAAAATACCCAAAAAAAAAATCTTTTGAATAAACCCAAATTCAAAATCATTCCTTCTTTAATCAACAATTTAATAAGACTGTCAAGAGTAATATTATTATCATAATCAAAATTAAAACTCCCTTTATAAAAAGGATCTTCAATGCCTTCTCTAATATTTTTTGAATTAAAATTATTAAAAGAATTTTCAATATTAATTCTTTTATCAGGATTAAATACCAACATTTCATCCAACAAATCAAAAGTTAGAGGAGAAGGATAATTAACAATTTTTTCAATTTTTTTTTTATTATTACCTTAATATCGAACATATTTTTTAGCAGAATCATTAGAAATAAAATTCATTCCAAATTTCAATAATTAATTTAATTTGTTCAATGTAATTTTCACGAGGAAATAAAAATTTTTTTGTTCATAATTTTGCAAATGAACAATCAATATATAAATATAAGATTTTTTATAATAATGATGACTACATAATTTCAGATGCTTTATAATATCTTATTAATATATGTTCTGTTAAAGTTTAATCATTTTCTTTTAATTTTCTATTCATTCCAAAATTACATATTTTTATTGTAGAAATTCATTTTATTTGAAAATTTTGAACTTTTTGAAATCTTTAAGAATTTTAATATGACGAATGTAAACAATATATTATTTAATGAATTTGATATAAAATAAATGATGACATTCTTCACATAATTCTTATTTTGAAAATATTATTAGTTCAATGTTCATATTTAATTTTTGTATTTTGAGAATATATCCTTAAATATATAAATATTCATATTTATTATTATTTAAAAAAATTCATTTTTTTTTAAGTTTTATATTTAATTTATTATTTAATAAATAATTTAATTATTTAAAATGCAACAGAAAAAAAAAGAAGAACAAAGAAATTATGAAATCCGTCCTAAATTAATAGTAAAATTCACAAAGGAAAAAGTATACGATATAATAAAAAACATATTAGATCAAAAAATGGAAGAAATGAAAGAAAAATACAATCACGAAATAGCACTTCAATTAAATAAAGAAATATGTGATGCAGTAAGAGATGAATTAAAAGATGATAAATTAAATTTTAAAAGATATAAAATATTAGTTCATTGTATAATAGGAGAAAAAAAAGGACAAGGAATAAAAATTGGAAGTCGTTGTATGTGGGATACTACATGCGATGCTGCTGTATCGGCATCATGGGAAAATGAATATACTTATGCTTTTTGTGTTGCTTATGGCGTTTATTATTATTAAAAAAATTTTTTTTTTATTATATTTTTATTTTTTTAATATTTAATTTAGAATGGAAGGTAAAAATCCTAGAGATGAATTAAATAAAAAAATGAACTTTGAAGGTGTTACTGATAATAGAGAAGCTTTTTTTAAAGAAAGTGAACAATTCTCTGGAAATGAAGTTGAAATTACTTTTAAATTAGATTATAATGGTGATTTAAATGGAAAAGAATTTTCTGATACTTTTAAAGAAGGACAAGATTTTGAGTATGTTAAATATAAATTAAGTCAAGTATTAGGAGTAGAACAAGAACAAATTGTAAAATATTTTTTTATTATTTTTTTTTATTTTTATACTTTATAGGAATTGTATCATAATAATAAACCGATTATTCCTATTTATTCTATTTGTGATATTGAATTGAAAAAGGAAGATATTATTATTGTGAAAATTAAACCTGAATAATTAAGAGAAATTCTATTAATACAAATTATTACTTTTTGATTAATATTTTTCGACATTTATTAAAAACAATTTAATAATATTTATGTTTCAATTTATAACATAATTCATTTTAAAAAATCAAAAATAGCATTAATATTATTTTAAAATTGTTTAAATATAATTTATAAAATTTTAATTATTATTTTCATATTAATAATTTGGACTTGCTAAAATTTTTTTAACTGCACTTTCAATTCTAATAATATCATGGTAATTTTTATCAATATTAGGATCAACAAAATTAATATCACTTCTTTTACTTCTTATTTTATAACCTCTATCAGATATAATTTCTCTTCCATTATTAAAACCTAAATCATCAATTATGTTATCATTTTTTTTATTTTCTATTGAATTTAATAATTCTTGATTTAAATTATTAAATGGATTAAAATAATAATTTGGATTTTGTTCTCCGGTTAAAAATAAATTTGATTTATTATTTGATTTATTATTATCATTTATTAAACCTTTCATATTTCTAATATGAATTTTATTATTTTGTAAAATATTTTTACTAATTGATTTAAAAAATTTTTGAGTTGTGTCTTCTCTTTTTTGTTTTCTATAATCATTGTAATTTTTTTCTAATCTTTTAGTTTCTTTTTCTTCTTCTTTTCGAATTTGGTCAATTATTCTTTTTTGATTTGGTATTGTAAATGTTGGAAGAATTCTTTGATTTTTTTTTAAATTACTTCTATTAATTTCTATATTTTTCATAGAAACTGATAAATTTAAATTTTTCTTTTTAAAAAAATGAGTATCTTCATATATAGGAGATTTAAGATCAATAATAAAACTTTGTGGAAGATTATATTGAAATTTTTCTAAGCTAGGATATCGATATTTTAATTTATTAAAAAATCCTTTTCTATTAAAATTTGCTAATTTACTATAATTTTCAATATATTGTTTTTCTATATTTTTTAATTCAAATGGATTAATATGTCTTTCATTTCTTGTTTTCATATTATAATATCTAGTCATATGATTCATTAAAATTTATAAAAAATGTTACATAAATATTTTAATAAAAAATTTTATTTATTTTAGTAAATATTTTATTTATTTTAAAAATATATAATATACAAAGAAATCAACAAAAATAAACAAAAAAAAATAAAAAAAAGTAAAATTTAAAAAAAATATATTATATAATTTAATAATTTTAACTCCACATTCTAATTAAACCATCTTCCCCTCCTGAAAAAATCCAAGGTAACTTCGGATGAAAACAAGCACATTGGAAATTTTTTTTATTACTATTTCTAACATTAAGTTCCCTTAAAGGAACAATAAGAGGATCAGTTAATTCATCTTCAGTGACTTTTCCATGATAAACTAAAATTTTCCCATTACGAGAACAAGAAAGAAACAAAGGTAATTTATTATGAAATTCAATACTTTTAATTTTATCATTATGAAAATCCATTAATTTAAAAGGTTTATTACTTAATTCTAATTGAAAATAACCAACTTTCCCACTTTTATCACCAGCAATTAAATCACTTCCACTTTTATCAATTGAAATTTTACAAATAGTATTTAAATTACTTATAAATTTCCTTATTAATTCTTGTTTTTGTAAATTATAAATAAATAAATTTGAATTTGTAGCAACAATAAAATAAGGTTTATTTGGATGAAATGATATTGCGTTTACATTTCCTTTTATATGAGAAATTGGTAATTGATATGTCATTTTGGAAATTGAATGAATGAATACTTGAGGTTTCCCTGAAGAATTTTTTGATAATGTTGCAAAGTAATCTCCTTTTATATGGAATATTATATTGTGTACTTTTCCTTGTGTGAATTTTAGATAAAATAATATTCCATTTTTTGATTTTTTTGAATTTTCTTTTGGGATTTTCCATATGAAAGAATCATTTTTTGTTTTATTTTTTTCTTCTTCATTTTCTTCATTTTTTTCATTTTGATTTAATAATGATTTCTCAATTATTAATGGTTTAATTTTCTCATTTACAATATTTAATATTTCATTTCTATATTTTTTTTCTAAATACTTTGGTAAAATAAAATAAATATGAGTAATAGTACAAATAACAATTAAATGCATAAAATCATTAACAACAATTTTTTTAACTTTTTCTTTCAAATCAATCCTACAAATAATTTTCCCAGTAACAACATCATAAAAATGTACAAAATTCCCATTATCAGCTGAAATTAAAATATTTCCAAAACCATCAACACAAATAGCTTTAATAGATGAATTATGTCCTTTATAAACAATAGTTTCTTTAGTAGGAAAAGGTTTTAATTGATCAGGATTAGGTAAATCAGGTAATAAATCACTTTCTTTAATATCAATTTTTTTTCTAATAACTCTTGAACTTAAAAATAAATCACAACATCTTTCTAATTCTTCATCAATTAATTTATCATATCTTGGAATTCTTCTTAAAATTCCTTCTCTTTTTTCATTATTATCATTTAATGGAGGATTATATGATTCTTCTGTTTCAGGTAATTCTCTTTTTGGAGCTTGAAAACCAAATCCAGGTCTATAATTTAAATATGAATTTTCATTTTCAAATTCCCATATATCATAATTTTTTTCTTCTTCTTTTTTCTCTTGTTCAAGTGGCATAAAACCATTTTTATATAAATATATTAATCTATTTATTATCTTTCTTTCATTTTTTGATAAACCAAATGATTTTTTACTTCTTTTTTTATTATTTAATGGATGAATTTGATATGGGATATTTTCTTCAAAATATTCTTCATCTGCGATTGATTTATTTGCAAATTTACCTTTTCTAATTCGGTTTATTAATTCTAAATCTGTGTCACTTAAATATAATGTTTTGTTATTTTTGGAATCATATATTTTTCTCCACCAATCTTTGTCGTTTGCTTTATTTATAAATTTTTCTATTTCGTCTTCTTCTTTTTTTTTTTCTACTTTTTTTGAATTAATATCATATCCAATGTGATTATATGAATCATACCATTCTTCTGGGACGTCTC
>Ga0256407_10005074_pt1 | contig 21444 bp, 10 predicted proteins | sample RumenRJG_04DNA_FD_193489 | JGI IMG/M metagenome (GOLD analysis project Ga0256407, IMG submission 193489) | Bovine rumen microbial communities from Lethbridge, Alberta, Canada - RJG_04 | ecosystem: Host-associated > Mammals > Digestive system > Stomach > Rumen | place: Canada: Alberta... | reverse complement strand
CTGGTTTTTCTTCAGCTTTTTCTTCTGGTTTTTCTTCAGCTTTTTCTTCTTGTTTTTCTTCTTCTTTTTCTTCTGGTTTTTCTTCTGGTTTTTCTTCTGGTTTTTCTTCAGCTTTTTCTTCTTCTTTTTCTTCTTGTTTTTCTTCAGCTTTTTCTTCAGCTTTTTCTTCACCTTTTTCTTGTTGTACTTGTTGTTGTTGTTGAGTAGTTTCTTGTTGTTGTGAAGTTTGTTGTTGTGAAGTTTGTTGTTGTGAAGTTTGTTGTTGTGAAGTTTGTTGTTGTGTTGTTTGTTGTTGATTATTTCCAGTTAAATTTCTTTCAGTATTATAATTTTCTTCAAGTACATGTTGAGGGAATGGTCTTTCTTCAACAACTTCTTCTTCTTTCTCTTCTTGGCTTTCCTCAACTTGTTGGGCAGTTTGTTGTTGAGCTTTTTGTTGTTGAGTAGTTTGTTGTGCTTTTTGTTGTTGAGTAGTTTGTTGTGCTTTTTGTTGTTGAGCAGTTTGTTGTTGAGCTTTTTGTTGTACTGCTTTTTGTTGTTGAGTAGTTTGTTGTGCCTTTTGTTGTTGAGCAGTTTGTTGTTGAGCTTTTTGTTGTTGAACTGGTTGTTGAGCTATTTCTTGAATAGCATATTGTTGTTGAGCAGTTTGTTGTTGAGCTTTTTGTTGTTGACCCTTTTGTTGTTGAACTGGTTGTTGAGCAGTTTGTTGTTTTTCTGGTTGTTGTGCTTTTTGTTGTTTTGGCTCTACTGGAAATGAATGATCAGGTACTAACCTATCATCTGTTATAATAGAGACAACAAGAGTTGAAAGTAATAAAATATTGATTATTTTCATTTTATATTAAATTTTTTGATTTTTTATGAATTTATATATATATTAATTTAGTGCGTTTCTCATTTTATAAATTAAAAGAAATATTATATTATTTTATTTATATCTCAGATAAAAACTTTAATCAATTATTTCTTTATAGAATATTTTTAAAAATTAAATATAATTGAATAAATTTATTTAATAAATATGTTTAATTTTTGTTTAAATGTTTATAAATTTTGTTATTTTAAGAAAGATTTTTATGATTTTAATATTAAATATTATATTTAATTTTTATTACACTTTTTTAAGTTTTATAATAAATTGTATAAAAAAAATATTTATTAAATCAGTTGAAAAAATATATATTTATAAATAAATTATTTTTGGCATTTTATTTTATTCATTTTCATCTTTTTTTTCATTATTATTTACATCTTTACTCTCATTTAAACTTTTATCATTTTTATTATTATTATCTTTTTCAATAACTTTAGGATTTTCCATTTTTTTATATTCAGCAATTTTTTCTTTTTTAATTTCTTTTTGTAAATCAAGTAAATTTTTAGCATTCATAGATCTTCTAGAATTAATAAATTTTTCAATTTCTAATTTATTATAAGGTAACTTTAATCCAATATAATTAAAAAAATTTTGTATAGTATCTCCATTACAATTTTCAATATCAGAAGGTAAAATTTTTCTACTTCTATCAGAAAATTTAGAAAAAATAGACAAATAACCAATTGATAAAATAAAATCATCAAAAGTAAAATAAGAACAATTATCTCTTTCTTTAATTGAACTTTGAGTTATTTTATTATAAATATAAATCATTTGATCTGTTGTAATTAATAAACCTAAAACTGTAAAATTATTTAAAAATTCATTAAATTCATTTAAATGAATTGCTTCATTACTAAAAAAAGAAATTTTATTATATCCTATTTTACTATAAATTTCATATATTAAACTTAAATGTTTTTTATAATTATTAATTACATTTTTTATATCTTCTCTTTCTAATAATTTTTTCATTGTTATATTTAAATCTTTTTCAAATTCAATGTAATCTTTATCTTTTTTTAAATAATCTGTATTTGTTTTTAATGAATTTAATTGAACACTTAATTGCATATTATATAAATTTTTATAATTTTCTTCTCTTTTATCTTTTATTAATTTAAATTGTTCTTTTAATTTTCTTTTTTGTTCTGAAAAAAATATCATTCTTTTTTTACTTTTTTCATTTTCTTTTTTCTTTTTTTCTTCTTCTTCCATTAATAATCTATTTTTATTTTCTTCTTCTTTTTTTTTTTTTCTTTCTAAAACTAATTGAGCTTTTTTTTTATCACTTTCTTTAATTTTCTCATAAATTTCATTTAATTCTTTTAATCTTTTCAATCTTTCTTTTTCTTTATTATCTTCTCTTTCTTTTTTAATTTTTAATTTTATTTTATTATATTCTTCCATTTGTTTTTTTATTTCAATTCTTCTTTTTAATCTACTTTCTTCTTTTAAATTTTCTTTTTCTAAAAATTTACAATTTTCCTCATTTTTTTTAATTAAAATCGGAGGAACAATTAAATTTCCTTTATTATCTTTATTTTTACATATTTTTTCTAAACCATCTTCTAAAATATCAGCAACAATAATTCCAATTTTTTCATATTCTTTATTTAATTTAACATATTCTTTAGTTAAATTAATATTCCATTTATGTATTTCTCCAGTTTCAATTTCAATTTCATTTGTTTTTATAATTTTAACATAAGGTTCAATTATTGAAGAATTTAATATTCTAAAAATTATATCTTCTAAAATTTGATAACAAATAAATTTACTTTCTCCAATATATTTTATTATATGAGGCGATAATCTATTTTGATAAACAATTCTAGTTTTTTCTTTTAATTTAAATCCAGGAGGTAAATTATATTCTTTTTTTTTTCTATTCTTTTATTTATTAAATCAATTACTGAATCCATTTTATCTTTTATTATATCAATTGCATTTGTTAAATTATCTCTTATTTTAAATTTTTTTATTAATGAACCATAACATTCACTTATTGTTAATGTGTCTCTTGTTTTTGTATATATTAAATATGATAATTGAATTAATAATGTTAAAAATTCTTCAAAAGTAAAATTTGTTAAATTTTCACCAAAAATATTTCTTATTGATATATTAAATTCTTCTAAATTTATTTTATATTTATCAAAACCTAATTCTCTAAATAATCTAAAAAAATTACTTTTTGTAATTTTTTGAGTTACTTCATTTGAATAACTTCGAAAATATAATCTAATATTTTTTTTATATTGATTATTATATCCATTAATTGCTATAATTTCTCTATTTTCTTCAGTATTTAAATTTACAGGTATGATAAAATTTTTATATACTTCACTTGTAATATAATTATTTCTTATTTTTTGTGACATAAAACTTAAATTATTTTCATATCTATTATATGGTTTTTTTATAATTGTTCCTTCTGGATGTATTAATTCTTTTATTATATTTATTTTATTTATTAAATTTTGATATTTTTCTGAATTTATATTATTTGGAATATTAATATTTATGTTTGATGATGATTTATTTATTTTATTTATATTTACTGCACTTAAAGAACGTAAATAGACTTTTTTATTTTTTAAATTTTCAGTTGCTTTTTGGAATATATTATTTAAATTATTATTTTGATTTTTATTATCAAATATATCACTTATATTTTCTTTTTTAATATCTAAATTAGAATTTTTTTGTTTTAATTTATTTTGTATTTTAGTTAATAAAAAATTATTTTCAAAAAATTTCCCAGACTGAATACTACTTCTTCTTCTTTCTTTTTCTAAATGTTTCTTCAAATTAATTTCTTTAAAATATTTCTCATTTTCATAATCTTCTTGTTGTTTTAAAATATTTCTTTTACTTTCAACAATATTATTTAAAACATTTTTATTTTTTTTATTATAATTTCTTTTTTCAGCTTCTTCAAATTGTTCTCTTAATCTTTTTTCAACACTTTTTCTTGGTTCATAAATAGGTCTATAAATTTCTTCATTTGATAAAATAACATCATCACTATTTGGAAACCACCATAATAAACCTAAAAGACTATTTGAATTTTTTTTATTATTTTTTCTATATTCAATATAGGCATTTACTAAATAATTATATATTTGTTCATTTACATCTGAAAAATTTTCATTTATTATATCATATGGTGTTTCTAAAATTGTACAATTTTCTATTGGGTTTAAATTATATAATTGAAGAGATTTTTCTATATAATTTATAAATAATTTTGATAAATAATTTATATCATCATCTGAACAAATATTTTCAATTAATTCTTTTTCGAAGATTAATGATAAAATTAAATTTGCTATTTTTTGTAAATTTGAATTACTTAAACAAATATCTAAAATAATTTCTATAATTTCTATTAAATTATCATTACTTATTCTAGGATGTTCTATTATTTTAAAAATAAAAATCAAATCACAAAAATAAAACTCACTTGAATTTTTAATTTTATTAATATAAGGATCCATAAATATATTAATAGGAACAGTTTGATGATTATTAAAAAAATATTCAAAATTACATAAAATAAATTCTTTATATATTTCATTATCAAAAATTTTTAAAAACATAAATACAACTTTCTTATAAATTGGAGGTGCATATTTATTTTTATCACATCCAAATTTTTCAAGAAGAGAAAAAATTTGAGTAATTGTAGAATAAAAATATAAATTATTCTCATTTTGAATACAATTTGAAAAATAACCTAAAATTTTATTTATAGTAATTTCTTCAATTGGATAAAAATAATAAAATGAATCTCCTAAAATTGAAACAGATAAAGCAATATCATCTTTTTCATTAAAACAAAGTTTAAAAATAAAATTTTCCATTAAATTAATAAAATTTTCATTTTTTATATTTTTCAAAACTGGTAAAATCGAAGAAATAAAATCAAAAATTTTTTTCTTTTCATTATTAATAATTTTCTTATTTAACTCATCTATAAATTCATCATATTTCCCTTTAATAAAATCAGATAAAATTGAAAGTAATTTTTCAACAATAGAATTATGTTTATTAATAGCAAAAAAAAAACTATCAATTCCTTCTTCACAAAACCAATTCCAACAAATTCCAATTTCACTTTGTATTTTATTTAATAATTCTGAACAACTTATAACAACTTTTAAATCTTTACTACATAAAGCTGAACTTATTGTTGCATAAGTTATATTAATTCCATCTTCATATTTTTTACTTAAATATAATATTGTTTGAGTATTTAATGAAATATCTCTTAACCATTTTCTTATTTTTTCATAATCTCCTTTTATTCCTTTATTACATAATTTAATTAAATATTTTCTATTATTTGATAATAATGCAATTGATTGTCTTGGATTTAATTTTAAATTTTTACAAAGGGATATTATAAAAAATTCTAATGGTGATTCAATATTTGAATATTTTTTATTTGGGTCTATTTTTTTTATACTTATACTTTCACTTTTTTGTTTTATTATATTTTCTTTTAAATTTAAATTATTTAATTTATTTGGAGAATTTTCTCTTGAATTTTCTTTTGAAAATTTTAAACATTCATTTACCAATTCATATATTCTTTTTAATATTTCTATTAATTGATTTTTATCACCATTTATTATTTTTACTATTACTTCTTCTTTAAAATTTAATCCAAAATTACTTAAACAATCATTTATAATATGCCAATTATTATATTTTACACTATTTGGAATATATTCTTTATTATCATCAATTTTTTCTAATTGATTTAAATTTTCAATATAATTTAATTCTAATTTGTATAATTTTTCATAAGAGTCTTGTAAATTTTTTAAAATAATATCCATATACTTTCCTCCTATTAATTGTTGAATTATTCTATCTGGGATTAAAAATGCAAAAGGTTGTTCATTATTAAATGTATTAAAAGGATTAAGTATATCTAAATTTGATAACCAAGCATAAATCTCTGGTGAAACTTCCATATAATTTTCTTATTATTTTTTTTGAAATTAAATAAATGAATTATAATTATTTTACAATTTTGAAATTTAAATTTATTTAGAATAATTTTTCAAAATTGATAAAATATTTTTTTTTAAATAAATCAAATAAGTTTTATAAATAATTGTTTTTTAAAAATATAATTGACAGATTTTAAAAAATCAGATTTAAAAATATTATTTTTGATTTAAATAAAATTCAATTGTAAAAAAATAAAAATAAAATTTTTAATTTAAATTAAATAATTAAAAAATGAAAGAAAATGAAATTATAGATATACAGACAAAAATAAATAATCAATTAGATCAAATAAAAAAATATAAAAAAGAATTAAATGACATTAAATTTAAAAACGAAACATTAAAAAAAGAAATAAACATAAAATTAGAAAAAATACAAGAATTACAAAAGCAAATAGGAGATAATTTAAAAGATAAAAAAATAGATAATAAATATTCCAAAATTGTAAAAGAAAGTGAATTAATAACTATAGAAGAGCAAATTCAAAAAGAATTTTTAACAATCCAAAAAAAAATAAACGAAAATTTAAAAGATAAATACAAAGTAGAAAGTATTGAAAGATTATTAGAACAAGAAAAAAAATTAAACATATCATATATAACAATTCAAAAATTAGATATAAAAGAAGAATTTTATTTAAAACACAAAATAAAAGAAGGAAATAATTTATATGAAAATTTAAATAAATTATCAAAAATAGGAAAATTAAATTATTATAATTTAAAATCTTGTGGTCCATGTATAACATTTAGATTAACAAGTGAATCAATTTTTGAAGAAATAAAAGATAATAGTTGTAAAATTTGGAATATTTCTTCATCTACTTATTATTTATATGATGATACTTTTAATTCAATGGAATTAGTTTTAAGTGAAAATATACAAAAATATTTTTCTTATTTTCAACCTAATGATTCAACTTTAAATGATGGATTGGCTATTTTTTATTTAATTGAAAAGTTAAAAGATCAAAAAAGTTTATTAACTTGTCAAGATAATATTATTAATAAAACTGAAGGAAATGAAAATCCAAATTTTGATTTTGGAAATGATATTAATTTATTTAATTGTATTAATAAATTGAAAGAAGGAAAAATTTTAAAAGGATTAAATAAATATCATTATGAATATAAAAATGTTAATGAAGATTTTGAAAATTTAATTAAAGAACCTGAAAATAATATTTTATGTTTTTTTATTGTTTTATTATTATTTATTTTATCTTTGATTTGTTCACATGGAAAAACTAAAAATATTAAAAATTGGAGTAAAATGAATATTATGAGTAATAATTTTTTAGTTAATAGACAAAAATTAATTTTAAAAGATTATAGTATGTATGAATATTTAAAATTATTAAATCAATTTGATAATGTTTTAAATGAAGATTTAAAATATTCAAGTTTAAAATTTTTTGGTATGACACAATATCGTTTTTTTAAAACAAAAGAAAAAAATTGTTTTGATAAATCAGAAGAAAATGATTTAAAAAAAATATTTTCAGAAATGACAAAATTAAAATGTTATTATAATGGTTTTAATGGAAATAATAAAAATAAAACAGAAATAAAAAACAATGAAATAAAAATTGAATATCAAGAAAAATTAAATATAACTCATACTTATAATACATTTAATGGTTATTTTGATAAAACTGGATTTGTAATAAGATATAATCCTTATAATAAAGAAAATTATACAAAAGCTTATCAAATATTAGAAAAAATTATTAATAGTAGTAAAAATCATATTTATAATAATCTAAATGATGAAAAAAATCAAAAACCTTTATTAGAAGGAGATATACAAGGAATTGAATTAAATTTTAATTTATATGAACCTAATTTAAATATTTTTTCTGCAGTTTCTATTTTAGTTCAAAAATCTATTTCTGGATATCCTATTATTTCTTATTTTGATATTATACCTTTTTTAACTAATATTTATGAAAATCAGAAATATATTAAATTTTTTGATGTTTTTAGAATTGTTATTGTTTTATTATTAATGTCTACTATTTTAATCAAAATAAATCAAAAAATTAAAGAATTACGTATAAAAAAATTGTTTATTATTATTATTATAATAATTAATGTATTGTTTAGAATTAAAAATTTAATATTAATTTTTACATTTATTTTTATGAATATTTCTTTTTCAATTAATAATAAATATCATTTAAATACTCAAAAATATAATGATAATAATGAACAATATTATATAGATTTTTATGATTATGCAAAAAAACAAAAAATAGCAAAATATTTAGAACAAATATCATTTCTTTTAATATCATTATATTTATTTAAATATTCTCAATTATTTCCAATTGTTAATACTATTTTTAAATGTTTTATCAAATCTTCTTTTGAATTTTTTTTATTATTAATTACGATATTATGTTTAATTTTAGGTTTTTCAATAACTACTTATTATGTTTATGGAAGTCATATTAAAGAATATTCAACTTATTCTTTAAGTATTATAACAAATTTAAAATTAATATGTTTTATTGAAGATACAAATATTTTAATTAAATTAAATGAACATTTTAAATTATTTACAATTATTATATTATTATTTTATATTATAATACTTAGATTTTTTTTCCTTAATTTATTTTACCCAACTTTTACTGAATATTTAAGAATTGAAAGAGAACAAAATAAATTTTTACATGGAAAAAGTTTGACCTTTAAGAAAAAATTAGAACAATTTATATGTGGATTTTTTAATATTTTTGGAAAGAAAAAAACAATTTTTGATGGAACTTCAATTGATAAAACTCAACAAAGTAGTGAAATTCAAATTGGTGATATTCTCAATAAAGAATAATATTATATATATTTATATAGAAAATAATTTATTTTTTATTTAATAATTATATAAATTATATAATTAATAAATAATTGTTTAAGATATAAATAAATGAGAGAGAAATGGCGTAAAAAGAGAATGAGAAGATTAAAAAGAAGAAGAAGAAAAATGAGAGCAAAGAATAAATAAGTTATTATATATTAAATATATAATAAATAATTAAGTTATTTAAAATAAACTTGGTTTACTTTTTAATTTCTTTTATATATTAATTCATAAATTTATAATTTATAAACACTATTTTTCATTTTGTAATTGAAATTATTTATATTAAATTAATCAAAATAATAAGATTGTTATTTAATATTGATTTAAAATACATTCCAAATAATTAGAATTTTTCCTTATAATTAATAAATCAAAGGAGAAAAAATACTAAAAATAATTAATTTTAAAAATAATAAATATTTAATTATTAAAATGAAAAATATTCATAAGATAGATGAAGAAGAAGAAGAAAAAGAAAATACGAATAGTCCATTTAAATTAGCAAAAGAAATAATTGAAAAAAAAAATACTCCCAAAATAATAAATGAAGAAACACATAAAAAGGATTTAGAAATTCAAATAAATTTCTTAAAAGACTCAAATAAAAATATAATAAGTTTAATAAAAGGTAAAACAGAATTATCCTCAAATCCTTTTTTTCAATTTAGATTAGAAAACAATGGAATAAATTTATATTTAATAAATTTATATAAATCAATAAAAATGAATGATATAATTTCATTATCAAACAATTTAAAAACAAACAAAGAAAATTTACAAAATATAATAGAAAAAATAAAAAAAAAAAAAGGAAAATAAGAAAATAAAATAAACTTTATAACACAAGAAAAAATTGATGCAATAATGGAAAAAGAAAGATTATCAGATGCAAATGAAACTTTAAATGCTTCAATTTTAGAAACAATGAATCAATCTAATTTTCAAAATGAAAAAAATAATCCTTTTAATATGAGTATGGCTTTAACTAAAAATAATTTAATTAATGATTATGGATTAATGAATATTAATAAAATGAATAATATTTATAATAGTAATAATAATTATAAAAAAATTTCTGATTTAAAAGATAAATATTATCAATTAAGTAAAAAAATGGAAAAAGCTAAAAATAGTTTTCCAGATATGAAAAAAAAAGTTAAAAATATTAAAGACAATAATAATGTTATTACTCAACAAATTAAACAAAAAAAAATGATTTATGAACAATTAAATGAAGAATTAAAAAGTTTAAAAGAAGAAATGGAAAAAAAAGGTAAACATATAATTAAAAAAAATTCTATAAATTCACAAAGTTCAGGAACATCAAATGAAAGTAGAAAAAGTAAAGTAGGAAAATTTATTAAAGGATTATTTGGATAAAAAAAAAATAAAATTAAATATTATTTTCAACAATTATTATATTTATTTATTTTTATAATATAAAACCTAAAAAATTTAAAAAAAAAAAAATAAAAAACTTAAAAAAAAAATAAAAAAAAAAATTTAAAAAAAAAAAAAAAATGAAAAGTGAATTTATAGAAAGAGAATTCGAAATTTATTCTGAATTTGCAAAACACATTTTAACAATATCAAACAAAAATGACATTCTTCACATATCAATAAAAAACGTTCACAATGGTTTATTATTTGAAGATGCATATTCTTTAGAAAGATTAGTAAAACTTGAAAATTACTTTACAAATTTTTCAACAATAGAATCAATAACAAAAGCATTATGTGAATTATCCCAAGAGAAAAAAATAGAATTATCAACAAGTCAAAAAATAATGATATTAAAATTTTTAAAACCATATAAAAACATTTCAGAAATTCAAATGGAAATTCCATATATAGAATATCCATTTAATGATGAACCAAATGCAATGGTAACAAGAAGAGAAAAAGAAATGATTTTAAAATGGATAAATCAAGAAAAAGAATTAGAATTAAAATTAATATACAAAGCATCAATTGATGGTGACACTCCTGCAATTTTTCATCATAAAGTTAATGGAATAAAAAAAACTGTTACTATAATTTTAACTGATAAAGGTTTTCGATGTGGTGGTTTTATTAATAATGAATGGAAAACTAATTGTGATTATGATAAAAATGATAAAAATTCTTTTTTATTTTCTATTGAAAAAAAAGAAAATTATTATAATAAAGATGGATTTTGTAATTATAATCATCCTAATTATGGTCCTTGTTTTGGTAAAGGTTTTGATTTGTGTATTGGAGAAAATGTTTCTAATTTTTTTACTACTAATAAACATTATTCAGAATTTCCTTCTAGTTATGGAGAAAAAGGAAAAAGTGCAAAGTATGCTTTGACTGGAGGGTTTAAAAATTTTAATGTTAAGGATATTGAAATTTATCAAGTTATTATTGTTGATGAGTAAATTTTTTTTTTTTTAAAAATTTTTTTTTTATTTAATTATTTAAAATTTTTTTATTTTGTAATTTTTTTTTTTTTTTTATATTAAAATATTATATTTTTAAATAAGAATATTTTTCAACGTTTGTTTTTATCTGAATTTGGTAGAAAAATTTGTTTTATTTTTTTAGTCTTTAAAATATTAATTGCGAGATCTCTTCTATTAATATTCAAATAATAATATACAAAAACATTAATAATAAAAGGAGGAATTTCTTCAACAGAATTAATACCTCCTTGATTATTATATGAAATATCTAAATTACAATATCCTAAAAGATTAATTAAATAACCATCAATTTCTTCTTTTTTTCCATTTAAAATACACATTTTTATCATATTAATATAAATACTTACTTTAAAATTAGCAAATGGAATTATTTTATTATTTATTTTTTGATAAAATTTATCATTATAATTATCTAAATCTTTTTCAGTTATTAATATTTCAGAAATTTTTTGTGCAAGTTTTAAATTTCCTGTAAATATATAACATTGAAGTAAATAACTATTTATAATATATTTTTGAATTTTTGTTGTTTCTACTTTTATATTTCTTAAATAAAAAATTGCTTCACTGTAATTTTCATTTATTAATAAACAAAATATTAAATTAAATAATGTATTTAAATATATTTTATCATCATATTTATTTCCAATTAATAATAAAACTTTTTTGAAATTATCTATTATATCATTTGATATTAAATCTTGTTTTATTAATGTAAATTCGTCATTTTCATCTTTTTCTAAATTAAAAGAAGAAGAAGCATTTATATTATTTAAAATAAAACAATTTTTAATATCTCTCATATCAAAATATTTATTATATATTTCATTAATATTTTTATTTTTGCTTAATATTAATTCTAATTGTGATAAGGCAAGTCTATAATAAATATATTTATAATTAGTAAAAAATTTTGTATTATTATTACTATAATTTAATAAAAAATAAAGTATTTTAATACAATTTTCATAATTTCTTTGATAAAAATATGATAAAGCTAAATTAAATGCAATTGCAGGATAATAATGATTTCTTTTTATTAATTGAATTGAAGATTCAACATTTAAAATATTTAAACATTTTAAAAAATAAAATGAACTTAAAGAATATTTTCCTTTTTTTAAATTAATTATTCCTTGTGTATTATAATAATATATATTAATAATTTCATTATTATTTATATTCTCTGAAAATATTTTTTCTAATTTTAAATTTACTTTATTCATTGAAAAATGTGATGATAAATATAATAATCTTACATGTAGAAAATCAAAAAAATTTTTTAATCCAAAATTAGAATTAATTGTTAATTCATTTATTTCAATTTCTAAAATTTTCATTAATTCATTTGCTTGTTTAATATTTGAAGAAGTAAAACTTTCCGAAAAGCCTTTTTTTTTTTTATTATCTTCATTAATAAAAAGCATAATAAATATTTTATAAAGTTTAATAATATTTTTTAAAATTTTATCATCTTTAATATCAATTTCTAAATCATTTGGCAAAATTAATTTTTTTTCAATATCTTCTTTACTATCAATTTCATTTTCTAGTTTTTTAATTTCTTCAATTGCATCTTTTATTTTTTCTCTTTCAATTAACATATCAATATAAATAGTTTGTAAATAAAAAAAAAGTAATTTATTATCATAATAAAATTTCCCATTTTCATTATTTTCAATTATATTTTTATATTCTTTAAATAATTGAAATTTATCTAATTGATATAGCATAATGAATTTATTAATAATTAAACAAGGTGAATAATCAATTTCATTACTTTGAATATTAACTTTATTTAATAAATGAATTAATTTAATTTGATTTTCTTTTAAAATATTACTACCAAATTTTTCAACTAGAAAATTATTTTGATGATGACTCGCCCCAACAAGACTTAAAAGAATTTTCATTTCAACTAATAAAATATTATAATAAAATGAAGGATTTTCAGATTTAACAGAATTAATTTGTTGATAATATTTATTTAAATCTTTTAATATTTCATCATAATCATTTTTATTTTTTTTATTATATTTTGAAGTAAGAGAATTAATATTAAAAATTGAATTTTTAATTATTTCTTTTATAAAAGTTAATATATCATTTTTTCCTTTTTTTTCTAAAATTGAAGTTATTGTTTCATTATTATTATTAATAAAATCAAAATCAAAACTTTTAATTAATAATTGAGTTAAAAAATCTTTTTGTGATTCATCATTTATTTTATCACTTTTAATTAAATGAAAAATTGTAGTTTCTTTATTTAAATCATATAAATTTAAATTTATTTCACTATTAAAACAAGATAAAATTAAATCACAAGGAACTTCTTGTCCTTCATCAAAGGCATACATTAAAATTGTTGTTTCATTATAATTTTCATTTTGATAATTTATATCAATAATTTCTTTTAAAAAAATTTTTATACTTTCTGCATATTCTTTATTATGCTTTTTATAATTTTTAATACAATGTCTGAAAGCTTCGTCTACTTTTTCTTGAGAAAATTTTTTATTTTCAAAAAGTTCTTTTAATTCTGTTAATGATGCATTTTCTGAATAAAATAATAATAGTTTAAAATCTTCTTCTTCTTCATTTGACATTTTTTTAATTTAATGACAATTAGTTTAATAATATATTGAAATAAATAATATATAATCTTAAAAATTTTTTTTCAAATATTAAAATATTACTTTATTTTTTAATGAATTATTCTATAATTAAATGGACACTTTTAAAAATAAATTAAAGAAATTATTTAATGATCCAAAATATAATTTAGAAGAAATAAAAGATAAAGATGCAGATAGACATTTTATAAAATTAATATATGAACAACAAAGAAAAATAAGAAATAATTCAAAAAATAAAAATAATTCAATAAATAAATCAAATAGAAATTTTAATTATCAAAATGATAATAATATTATAAATATGAAAAAATCAAATTACAAAACATTTTCTAGAAATCAATCTTTAAAAAATATAAATAAAAATTTTTATAGTCCATTATTTTCAGTTCAAAAAATTTCAAATGAAAAAACAATTGATAATATAACAACATTAATGAGATCTTTTACTTTAAAAGATATTCATAGTTCTTTTGAAAATAATATGAATTTATCAAGATCATATTCTCAATTAGATATTAATGAAACTGGAAAAAGTAAAAATGGTTTAATTAAAAAAATATCATATATGAAAAGAAGAATTGGGTTAGATGATGATAATAATAATAATTATAATAATAATAAATTAAGGTTTAATGTACCTCAAAGAAGTTTAAATAATAATTTATATAATTTTAATCAAAAAGAATATTATCTTATTTCTCCTAGTTCTAGATTACATAATAATAAAAAAAAATATATTAATTATCCTTTTGAAATAAAAGATAATAATAAAAAATTTGATACAGAAAATTTAATAAATACAATTTATAATAAAAAAACTAAAGGAATAAATAATGATTATAAAAAATCAATAAAATTAAAGAAGCATAATTATATTAATTTTCCTTTATAATATTATTTTTTTATTTAAAAAAATTAAATATTTAATATTAAAAAGATTATTTATTGATTCTTTTTTTTCTTTTTTTATTTTTTAATATTTCTTCATTAATTAAAGCTAATTCTTTTTCATCAAATTCAATTGAATTTATTAAATTAATTAAATCAGTTAAAAATATTTTATCAAAATTATTTTGTGTTGCAAAATTTAACATTAACATTTTTTCATAATCATTAAATTCTTCAAAAGTATTTAATAAATTAAATAATTCTTCTCTTGAAATAAATCCATTTTGATCTTTATCATAGTTTTCAAAATAAGAATTTAAATCATTTTTACTTTTTATTTTAACAAGAAATGAAAATCTATGAAAAATATTCATTGTTTTTCTATTTTCTATACTATTTTTTCCTCTTGATATACGATTATTTTTCTTTTTTTTAGATTTTTTTTTATTTGAATTATCTAATTTGTTTAATTCTTCATTTTGTTTTATTAAATTAATATTACTTTCATTTGGATAATCTATTATATTTTTTATATTATTTTTTTTTATAAAATAATTCATATCTAATTCATATGAATCTTTAAATTGATTTTTTTCGTCATTTAAAAAAGTAATAAATAAAATAATACTTTCATAAATTGACATTTCAAAATTTTCATGTAAAAATTGATAAAATTGATTTATATTAACTTTTTTAATATTTGAATAAAAATTTACTTTATTTTTCTTTTTGATAATATCAATTAATTCATTAATTTCTTTTTTATAAATTGAATCTGAATTTAAATCTTTTGTAAATGAAAATAAATCAAATAAAATAAGTTTTTGATTTGAAAATTTTCTTAATATGATATAAATATCAATTTTCTTTAAATGCATAATATTTTGAAATATTTTTTTAATTATTTTTGATTTAATTTTTCCATAATTATTATCAATTGTAATATTATCATAAAAAGAATAAAAAGGTAAACTATTATTATCTTCATAATTAAAAATTATTTTTTTAATTTTATTATCAATATTTTCTTCTTTAATAGGTATAAAATTCAAATTTTTTTGAATAAATTTAATATATTTAATATATTTTCTAATTGAAAACATATTATCTTCTTCAAAAAAATTATATATTTCATCATTTATTTTTTCTTGTTCCATCATTTCATCATCAAAAAAATAATATTTATATTTTGTTTTACTTAAAAACTTATTTTCAGATATATTTTTTAAAAACATATATTTCTCCAAATCTCCATTATATTCAGTTAATATTTTAATTGTAATATATTCCATATGAAATGATGGTGTAGTTTGATTAAATATTAAATAAAAAGATTTATAAGATATTTTTCCTTTATTTTCTCCATCATAACATTTTAATAAAATAAATATTTTTTGAATTAAATCTTTTTTAAAATCATAATTCATTTCTTTTTGATTTAATTTATTTTCTATATATGATATTATTTGATCTATTGATAATTCTAAATTAAATGAAATATTTAATGATGAAATATCTTCATAATTTAAATTTATTAATTCTTTTTGAATATTTTTTAATATTTCTTCATTATCAATTTTTAAACTGAAATTATTTTTTATTACTCTTAAGTTATTTAAATCATTAATTAATTGTGACATAGTTATTAAATTTTTATTTATAAAAACATTAATTTCATCTGTATTAAAATCTAATTTATTAAAGAAATATTCACAAGAATTAAATTTTAAAATTTCATTTTCTGGAATTAATATATTACTTTGTAATGTTGGTTCTGTTTTATAATTATTAATATCTAAATAAGAACATATAATTTTCAATACTAAATTATATGAATTTTTTTCAATTGAATATTTATTAATTGTATGTAATAAATTAATATATGTAATAATTCCTTTTTTATTTATATCAATTTCCATTATTATTTTTTTAATTAAATATTCTGATAATGTCGGAAAAAATATTTTAAATGATTTATAAAGTTCATAAGAGGAAATTCCATTTATGTTATATTGAGAATTTTCAAAACATTTAATTAAATATCTTTCTTTATTATTTCCACTTAATATTGAAAATAAATTATGAATATTAAAATTTAAGTTTTGATATTGAATAATTTCTTTAATTTTATTTAAAAAATCCTCTTTTATTATTATACCATTTTCACTTTTTAATTCAAAAAATAATTTAATTCCAAAACATTCATTACAATTACATTTTTTAATAAAATTATTCCTAAATTCTTTAAGTGAAATTTCTTCATTAAAATTTAAAAATTTATCTAAATTTTCAATTGATTCAAAACCTTGAATTAAATAAATAAAATAATTAGTTAAATAATTATTATAATTATTATCAAAATCTTGAATTTTATTTTTTTGACTATTTTTATTTAGAATCAATTCAATTTCATTTTCAGTTTTATCCTTTATATCTTTAACAATAACATTTCTTTTAAATTTAGTAATAGCAATTTCAGACAAATTTTCATACATAGAATTAATTAAAGAAATATCAAATGAATATTCTTTATAAATTATATTATAAAAATCTTTAATATCAACTTCATTTTCTAATTTTAAATTTTTATTTAAAAAAATATTCTCTATTTTTTCATGTTTATATAAAAGAATACTTGAAATAAATCTCCAACATAAAATTATAGATTTATAATTAAAGAAATTTAATAAAAAATAAATTATATCATAATAAGTAATATAACCATCTTTATCATAATCAGTTGAACTACAAATTATAGAAATTTTTTTTTTTGAAAGATTCTTTTTATTTAAAAGATAATTTTCTAAATCAAAAGTTGGGGTTGTAAATCCATTTATAATAATATAATTTTCTAAAGAATCTATAATATTCCATTTATTTTTTAAATCTGGTAAAATTTCTTTATTGAAATTATTAATATCTTTATTTTTTAATTTTTCATAATTTTCAATTTTCTTTTTATAATCTTCATTTTTCTTTTTTGGATTTATTAAAGGTAATGTATAATTATTTTCTGATTTTTCTTCTTCTATACTTTGTTTTTTTTGATATTCAGTTTTTGATAATTTTTTCTCTTTATATTTAGAATAAAAATTATTTAACATATTTGATATTTCATATTTTAATTTACAAAATACTTTATGATTACCTTTATAAGGAAGTAAATTATTTCTTTTTTCATTCTCTTCAAATTTAGTTGTATTTATTTCATATAATAATTTTTCACTTTTATAATTACTTATAATATGAATATATTGTTTAAAAGTTATAATATCATTATTATTATTATTATTATTATTTTTCAATAAATTGACAAATGATTCTGAAATTTTTTTATTATTTAATTTTGTATTTATTGCTTTTTTTAAACTTTCAAATTTAATTTCAATATTACCATCATTAATTGAAGTAATACTTTTATTATCATTATTATCTAATTGTAATGCATATTTAAATATTTCTATTTCAGAAATATTATTCTTTTTACATAAAGATATAAATATTCCAATTTCATTATTTAAATTTATATTATCTTCTTTATTTTTTAATATTGACTCATTATTTTTATTTCTAAATGAATCAATTACATTTATAAAATCAGAAATTTTTATTGTTCCATTTTTCCTAATTAAAAATGATTTAAAAAGAATTAAAGACATTAAATCACTTATTCCTATTGGTTTTGATATTTTAAAATTAAATTGATTTATATTTATTTCATCTTCAATTGATAGACCATTTATTGTTATAAATTCTAAAGTTGTATAATTTTTATATTTTTCATTTAATATATATCCTAATATATAAAATAAAAATAATGGATTTGTAATTTCTTTATTTCTAATTTTATATATAGATAATAAGAATTTTGTTAAATTTACATCTTGATTTAATTTTGTTTTTGTTTCTTTTATTATTTTGTCAAAATTTTTTGTTGTACATGAAAAAAATTTAATAAAATTAAATTTGAAAATATCAAAAGGAATTTCTTCATCATATTTATTATAATTACTCTCAAAAAAATTCTCAATATTTATTATAGTAGAAATATTAAGATTATCTAATATTTCTTTTATTGACATATTTTTTTTATTTCAAAAAAATATTTTTTTATTCAAAATTTATATTTTAAAAAAATAAATTCAATTTTATTTATTTTAATATTATATAATTTTAATAACTTTTATATTTTGAAATCTTCCCTATTTTTGAATATTTTAGTCTAAATTTTTAAAACTCATTTTTAGTACTTATAAAAAGAAATAATAATCAATTTTATTTTAAAATCATTAAAAAGATAATATTTTTAATGATACCATAAAAAAAAGCATAAAAGGCAAAAATGTAAAATAGCAAAATTAATTCATATATATTTCAAAATTAAAATATTTTAATAATAAAATTAAAAGAATGAATGATTTATATAATAAAATAATTGGAAAATCAAATGATGATTATGATTTATTGTTTTGGAAAAATGATTCAGATAGTGACTTTTTTGAAGAAAAAAATTATTATGAAAAAAAAATTTTACAAGAGTCAATTTTTAATCAAAAATATCTTTCAAATTCTGATAAAAAAACAAGAGAAATGACAAATGTTTTAAAAAAAAAAGGAAGAGAAAAAGTTAAACCAAACAAAAAAGAAGAACATACAAAATTCTCTATGGATAATCGAATTGCAAAAAATTTAGTAAATTTTCATCAATTTTTAATTGATTTATCAAATGGTTATTTAAACTCAAAAAAAATAAAAGATATTTTTTTCCCAATTTCAGGTGATTTTACAAAAAAAAGGGATTTATCTTTTTTAAAAATGCTTTTAAATTATTCTTTAAAAGAAGTTTTACAACAAAAAGTCTCTGGGAAATATGGAAATTTAAATCATAATAAAGATTTAATGGATTATTTAGAAAAAAATTATGAATTATCAAATGAATTTAAAAAATTTTTTGATATGAAATATAAAGATATTTATTCAGAAATATTTCTAAATAATAATATGAAAAAATTAAAAGATGAATTTGGAATTGAATGTAAATTAAAAATGTATGAAGATTTTATTTTAAATTTAGAAAAAAAATATGAACAAAAATATATTGATTCTATGAAAAATTGCTGTGAAAAATTTATTACTTATATTGAGTTTACAACTCCTAAAAAAAAACAAAAATGTTAAATTAAATTATGAAAATAATTAAAAATGATTTTATAAATATTTAATATTAATATGTATTATTTTTTCATTCAAATAAAATTTTTTATTATTAATAAATTTTAATTCTTTTTGAATAAGAATTAAAAACAACAAAATTTGGAATATTGACAACAATTAATTTTTTTAATTTTATTATATTTAATAATTTTCTTAATCTTTAATTATTAATATATTATAATTACATTTATATATATTTACAAATTTAAAAAATAAAATTTATTTTAATATAAAATAATAGAATATCCAAAAGATAATAAAAATACTATTTTTAAAAAAATCCTTATTATTTTATTATTTATATACTTTTAAATGGATAAAATCGAATCATCAAAAGAAAAAAAAGAATCAAAAGACTTAAAAGAAGCATTTTTAAATTCTTTAGAAGAACAAATTGAAAAAAATTCAGAAACAAAATCATTAAAATCTTCATTTATAAAAAGAGAAAGATACATAATTTTATTAGCAATATTATGTCAATTCATATGGTCAATAGGTGTAATATTAATGAAATATGCAAGTCAAAGAGAAAAATACACTCCAAATAATTATTCAATGTGGAGAAGTTTTTTTATGTCAACAATAACGTCAATATCATTAAAAAAAACAGGAAAAAAATTAAATGAAATATCAAAAATAAATAAAAAAGGTTGGTTTATTATAAGAACATGTGGAGTTTATTTTGGTTTTTTATTCTTTTTAATATCACTTTCTTATTTAAGAGCAGCCACAACTTCTTGTTTATCTTCTTCTAATCCTTTTATTATTATAATTTTATCTATTATTATATTAAAAGAACCTTTTTATTTAAGATATTTATTTGGTATTATTATTTGTTTTATTGGTTCTTGTATGATATTATTAAATGATAAAAGAAATGATGATTCTTTTAAAAATGAAAAAAAGGATTTTAAAATTGGATTATTTTTTATTATTATTCATATTATTTTATTAGGTTTTATTATTTTTGCTCAGAAAATTTGTGTTATGGATGGTATAACAAGTGAAACACAAGTTTTTTATATTGGTATTTCAAATTTTTGTTTTGGTATTTTTTTCTGTTTTTTTGAAAAAAATTTTGGTTTTGATTTTATTGTTATATTAATGACTTTTTTAAATGCTATTGTTTTTTTTTTTGCTCAAAAAGTTAATGATATTGTCTTTAGATATATGGATGTTTCTAAATTTGCTCCAACTAGTTATATACAAACTCTTTTTGTTTTTATCTTATGTGGAATAATTTTTAAGGAAAAATTTTTTTTCTCTGATATAATAGGAAGTTTTTTTATTGCTTCTTTTCATTTTTATAATGCTTATGATCCTATTAAATCAAAAAATATTGTTAGGTGATTTTTTTTTATTATTTTTTATTTTATTGTATTTTATTTTTTAATTTAATTTATAAAGGAATATTAGTCTTTTTTTATATTATTTATTATATGATAAAAAATTTTTTTAATTAAATTGTGTTTGATTTTGAATGAGATAT
>Ga0256407_10005073_pt1 | contig 21446 bp, 19 predicted proteins | sample RumenRJG_04DNA_FD_193489 | JGI IMG/M metagenome (GOLD analysis project Ga0256407, IMG submission 193489) | Bovine rumen microbial communities from Lethbridge, Alberta, Canada - RJG_04 | ecosystem: Host-associated > Mammals > Digestive system > Stomach > Rumen | place: Canada: Alberta... | reverse complement strand
ATACTTGGTTAACGAGATTAAGTTTCTCTTCAAATGAATGTTTTCGATACATAATGCACCCCAAAAGTTTTTTGTCTAACTTTTGGGGTGCAGTTCAAAATGAGGCGGTTTTTTTGTTGATACAATATGGTCTGGACAACCCCGCGCATAGCGAGGTAGATGACAAACGACAACCATAGCCGATGGTTGCCCATCGATGCCGGTAACAGAAAGTAGAGAACGAAGAAGAACACATCGGCCACAGCGACTGCCCAGAGCATGCCTCGCGTGTAGGTCAGGCCGATGAACACGCCATCCCACACAAAGGCAGCCGCCCCACACACGGGCAACAAGGCACACCACCAGCGGTAGTCCATAGCAGCCAATCGTACAGGCTCATCATCGGTGAGCAAGGCAAAAATGTAGTGTGGCCAAGCATAGATGGCTGTGAACAAAGCAGTCAGCACAGCAGCCCACACGAACAATCGCCTGACACACAGACGCAACCGGTCACTGTTGTTAGCACCAAAATACTTGCCCACGAGAGCCTCTCCAGCAAAGGCAATACCGTCCATAAAATAGGCGAAGAGCGAGTTGAGTTGCTGGAGCAAAGCATTGACCGCCAGGATGAGGTCACCGCTTCGCGCTCCCACCGCCACCAGAAACAAATTGGCCAACATGAGCAAGGTGCTGCGCACAAAGATGTCGGCACTGACCTTGAAGAAGCGGCCCGAACCGCGCAAGTGCAGCGTCTTGCTCCAGTCGATCATGGCGATGATTTTCCAAAATTTGCGCCGCAAGAGCCACAACGCGTAGCCCAGCCCCAGCCACTGTGCAAGCAATGTTCCGATGGCAATGCCGACAAAGCCCATGTGCAGCACATAGACTGCAGCCAGACTGGCAACAATATTGATCATATTAACCACAATGCTGACATACATGGCTCCTTTAGAGTCTTGCATGCCGAGCAACCAACCCTTGATGCTCATCATCATCAAGGTGGGTGGCGCACCCCAAACGACTATATTAAAATAGGTATAGGCCAGTTGACAGACATCTTCAGAGGGACCGATGACAGTGAATCCCAGCCATCGGATGGGCCACTGCAGCACCACAATAGTCAATGCAATGGCCAGCGCCAGCACCGATGACTGCTGCAGTATACGGGCCTGCGCTGCCTGGTCGCCCGAGCCATAGGCCTGAGCAGTAATGCCCGATGTGCCCATGCGCAAAAAGCCAAAGTTCCAATAGACAAAGTTGAACAGCATCGAACCCACAGCAATGGCCCCAATCATGGTGGCATTGCCCAAGTGCCCTGCTATGGCGGTGTCGAGCAGCCCCAGCAAGGGTATGGTGATGTTGGCCACAATGGCCGGCAATGCAATGCGCAATATCTCTCGATTCATGACACAGTGTAATAATCGGTGCAAAAGTACTACTTTTTTTTCAATTGGAAATTGACGATTCACAATTGAGACTAGAGTCATCACGAGGGCCATTATTACAAAAAATTGTACCATTTGTCACACATAAGCATCATGTGTGCAGAAAAAATAGTAAATTTGCCACCCAAAATGAAGTGCAACACATGAAGATAGGCAACATAGATCTAGGCGAACGCCCTGTGATGCTGGCTCCCATGGAGGACGTGACCGACCAGTCATTCCGCCAGATTTGCCGCGAGCAGGGAGCTGATATGGTGTACACCGAGTTTGTCAGTGCCGATGCCCTGATTCGCAACATCGAGTCGACCTTGCGCAAACTCACCATCCTCCCCAGCGAGCGTCCTGCCGCCATACAGATTTATGGCCGTACAGTCGAGTCGATGGTGGAGGCTGCCCGGATGGCCGAGGCTGCGCATCCCGATGTGCTGGACATCAACTTCGGCTGCCCGGTCAAGAAGGTTGCCGGCAAAGGGGCTGGTGCAGGCATGTTGCGCAACATCCCATTGCTGCTCGAGATTACACGCGAGGTAGTCAAAGCCGTCAAGGTGCCTGTTACGGTCAAGACCCGCCTGGGTTGGGACCACGACAACAAGATCATTGTCGACCTGGCCGAACAGTTGCAAGATTGTGGCATCCAGGCATTGACAATTCATGGACGCACACGTTCGCAGATGTACAATGGCGAGGCCGACTGGACACTCATCGGACAAGTCAAGGCCAACCCACGGATGACCATCCCCATCATTGGCAACGGTGATATCACCACGCCACAGAAGTTGGCCGAGTACTACGACCGCTACGGTGTGGACGGCATCATGGTGGGACGCGCATCCATCGGCGCACCATGGATATTCCGTGAAATGAAGCAGTATCTGGCCGACGGCACGCTGCCCGATATCAGCGACAGCGAGAAGATGGCGCTGCTTCGCCGCCAGATTGCCGAGAGCATCGACCGCATAGACGAGCGGCGCGGCATCCTGCACATCCGTCGCCACCTGGCAGCCACGCCCGTTCTCAAGGGCATCTATGACTTCAGGCAGACGCGCATCGCCATGCTGCAAGCCGGCACCCGCGCCGAACTTGAGTCCATCCTCGATCACATCGAAAACGACATACTTACAGACAAAACCCGTAGAATCTTATGAACAAGAAATTGCTGTTACTTATCGTGGCTTGCATGTTGACCATTGTTGCAAGTGCACAAGTCAAACACTTCGACATCAAAATCGGAGACTTTGACAACCTCATTGTGTATGACAACATCAATGTCACCTACGAGAGCGATACACTCCGCGCGGGCACTGCTGTCTTTGACTGCCCGCAGAACATTGCCGACGGACTGATCTTCAGGAACAACACACACGGCCGGCTCACCATACAGGTAGCGACCGATCTGGTGGGCACACCCAACTTGCCCACACTACACGTCTATAGTTCAGAACTTTCTCTCGTCGAGAATGGTGGCGACAGCACAGTCACGTTGAGCCATGTGCGCAGCCAGAAGTCGCTCAAAGCCATGCTCAGCGACAATGGCCGCATCAACCTAGATGACGCTGAGGTGAGCGAACTTGAACTCATGCTCATCACAGGCAAAGGCATCATCAGTGCCAGCGGATTTTGCAACAAGCTCAAGACAAGGCTGCTGGGCAAGGGCACCATCGACGCCTTGCGGGTGAGCGCACAGCACATCAATGTCAACATGACCGGCACAGGCACTATCGACGTTGATGCCGAGGGAGCAGAACTCAATGTGCGTGGCAGCGGCACAGGACGTGTCAACTATCTGGGTACCCCCAGCAAACTCAAGGTGCGCAAATTGGGCCCCATGAAGGTCATGCAATTAGACCCCTAGAATGCAACAAAGTCGCCGTCAACTATTCTCGCAAGACGAAGGACTTGCTCTCAAGGCGTTGTGCATCATCGTTGTAATGATGCACAACTACTTGCATTTGCGAGGATTTGCGGCCGAAAATGAGTTTCAATTCTATGCCGAGCGTGTGGACTACATGTGGCAACTAGTCCTGCACCCCGACTGGCACCTGCCACTGCATGTCGTGTCGTTTATTGTATCGTATGCACTGGTGGGTTTCTTGTTCTGCAGCGGCTACGGGCTAGTCAAGAAGTATGAGCAGGGTGATGCTGACTTCAATCGACGCAACTTTGTGAGTCATCACTACATCAAACTCATCAAGTTGCTAGCACTGCCCTTGATTGTAGCATTTGTTGTGTTCACAGTCTTGCGCGGTCATCTCCCACTGAATTGGAAAGACACATTGCTCGAGTTTCTATTGCTGGGCAATCTGCAGTGGGAAGTGTCGATTTATCCCTTCGTCTATTGGTATTTGGGCATGGCATTGCAGCTCTATGTACTCTATGCCCTGCTGCTTCACCGCCGCAATGGACACTATGACACCTGGCATCAAGCCTTGCTGGTAGCGCTGGTCATAGGATGCGGTGTGTGGCAGATGTGCTGTGCGCCTACCGGCAAGTGGATTTACTACCTACGCACTAACATGCCAGGATATATAGGTCCATTTGTGATGGGCATGGTCACTGCCCGTCATCTCGACCACATCTCACTCAAACGATGGCAATGGGGCGCAATGGCCCTGATGGGCGGTGTGCTGATGGCACTCAGCCTGGGCAACTACTACACTTGGCTATGGGGCTGGGTTCCCACCTTAGTTTTCATGGTAGGCACAATCAAGGCTGTGCGCTGGCTGCAGTGGCGCCCCATCGTGTGGCTAGGCAGCGTGTCGGCCATGGTCTATGTCATCCACCCCATTGTGCGCGAAGTGTCGCTACACTACAAGCATCCCAACCACAGCGTCGCCGACCTGGTGATTTACATGACCGTCTCGGTCATCCTAGCCGCCGGCTACGCCTGGCTCCTGCGCCGCATACATAACGTGAATCAACACTAGAAAGGCCCCATCTCATCACGCAGGATGCGTGTGAATTTCTCAGCACCCTGACGCGAGAGGTGGTCACCATCATAGAAATCAGTGCCCTGGAAACGCTCATCACGCATATAGTCTTTGTATACTGCCCCATAACGTAGGACACATTGCTGGGCAAGGTCGTACATGACATTTAACTGCCGACGATTTATCTGGGTGTAGAATCCTTGCCACATCGGAGTAGTGACAAGAACCAACCTCACGCCACGTTGCTTGCACCAATCAGCAATCTTAAATAAGTAGGCCCGGTTATTCTCGACCAATGACCAGTCCTTGCAGCGATGCCGCTCGATGGCGATGTCACTGTCATGCTGCATGGCCAACGAATCGAACCGTTCGGGCGTAGCGAATGCCGTGCCAAAACCCAAGGAGTCACAATCAACAACGGCCTGCCCCGTCAAGGCATAATGCAAGGCAGGGAAAAGTTTACGACGAAAGGTAGAATAACTGGATAGTTCAAATCCATACTTCGACCATAACGGATGCTTGTCATAGTCCATATAGAGCCGATAATAGATGCACCGGTGCCAATCCTCGGGGAGTTGCTCCATCGGCGCATCGAAAGGCGAACTGTCGTCAATGACCAGCACCAGATTGCGCAAATTGTTCAATCGATTGGCATAACGGTTGAGCAAAAACCAGTCGTACTCATAGAGTTGTGACACATTCGACAAGTTGAACACATCAGCGCCTAGCGAGTCGGGGATAACGGCATAGTAGATGTGCGATGCCCCCATGAGCAACGTGCGCACACTGTCGGCATGCTGCTCCATCCATTGCACCTTGTAACGGTAGGAATTAGGATAATGGCGCACCAGTGCTTCGCCCAGAGCCAGCAGCAAGATGATGGGCAATGCAAAGATTATAAGATATTTGACTAACCGCATCATAGCATTCAAAATTGGAAATAGATAAATTGCTGCGTCTCGCCCTGAAAGAGGAAAATGCACAGTATCAACACATAGTAAATTGCCCACCGCACAGCACGAGAGCGCATGGCGGGCCCATGGACAAACTGCAGTGGATGCTCACGGTCACGGCACAACCACTCACAACCCATCAGCATTGCCACCCCAACATAGGTGAAAACTGGCAAACCCAACGACGGCAATGACAACAATGACGGGCGTGCCAGAGCCTGCCAATAATGCGCGAATGATGACAAGTCATCAGCCTTGAAGAGCATAAATCCAATCGTCACCAAACAATAGGTACCCAACATGTGAACAAAATCTTCGGCCCTGGGCAGCCCGTGCGCTCCTGCGTTGATGCGTTTTTTCTTTCCAAACTTTCCGCGTACAATCAGAGGAATATACAACAGACCGAAATAGAGGCCAAACACGCCGAACGACCAGTCAGCACCATGCCAGAAACCGATGAGCACCATGTTGATGATTACTGCCAATGCCAATCCAACTTGTCCCCATCCTCGCATGCCGATATTCAGCGGCATGAACACATAGTCGGTAAGCCAACTCGTGAGCGAGATGTGCCATCTCTGCCAAAACTCGGCAATGTTGCGTGCCAAAAAGGGTGCTTTAAAGTTGATGGCCACATCAAAGTTCAGTATCTTAGCCACACCAATTGCCATATGGCTGTATCCGCCAAAGTCGGCATAAAGTTGTAACGGGAACAACAGCGCAGCCACAACAAGCCGTGATGCAGGGAATGAATCGGGTGATGTCCATGCACTATCGGTGAGCAAAGCCAAATTGTCGGCCACACACATCTTCAGAAAGATACCCCAGAGAATCTGTCGACAACCATCGACAGCCTTGGGATAATCGAGATGATGTATCTGAGTCAATTGTGGCAAGAATCTGCCTGGTCTGTCAATGGGTCCCGACATCAACGTGGGGAAAAATGCCACATAGGCAGAAAATTGCAGAAAACTGTCAGCCTCCTCAATGCGCTGTCGATGCAAGTCGATGACATAACTTATTAACTTAAAAGTAAAGAAACTGACCCCCACCGGCACCACGATGTGCAGCGTCGTCCATGAGCATCGTAGCCCCAAAGCATTAAACAATGCAGCAAATGACTCGCCGAAGAAATTCAGATATTTGAAAATGAGCAACAAAGCAACACCCGAAACCACACCACAAGTAGTCCAGAATGAAGCTGCAGCCCATTTCTCGGTCTGAACCGCTCTATTGATTTGTTTGCCAACAAAATAAGTCAATGCTGTCGCTCCCAACAGCAGAGGCAACATGCGCCAGTCTGCAAAAGCATAAAAAGTATAACTGCTAAGCAGTAGCCATACATTCTGACGTACAACCTTCTGCATCATCCATGGCATGAACATGCCTATACAGACAACCGCAAAGAATGCCGCAAATGCCAATGAGTTGACGACCATAATGACCAACGTAATTTACTATCCTATGCGCTGTACAATAGTGTCAACCATTTGACCCACATTTTGCCAGGTCATAATCTCGCGAGCGTTAAACTTGATCTTCCAATGCTTCTCAATAGCAACAATGAGTTGAATATGGCTCAATGAGTCCCACTCATCAACGTCATCAGCCTTGAGCGAATCGGTTACTTCCAAGTCGTCCACATCCAAGATGTCCTGGAATATATCAGTCAATTGGTCAAGTATTTCTTGTCTTGTCATATCTTTGTTTGTTAATTTACAGTTACTATTCGTTCTTGAGTGAACAACTTTGTATCACTGATTGTCTCGCTGATGCATTGTGCAACCTCTTCGGGCATTAACAGACGCGACTTGCTCTGCAACTCTTTCTCTGCCAGATGGTCGACCATCTCGCCATGTAATGGTGTAGGCATGAAGTCGGGTAACACAGTCATTGACAGGATGCCTAAATGCGAATACTCGCTCTGCCAGCAACGTGCCAACTGCTGCAAGTAGGCCTTAGTTGCAACATAGACACTATAGCCTGCTGGCGGCAATCCCCGCGCAGCCAGCGTTCCAACCGTGATAATCAATCCAGACTTCTTGCGCCGCATGGCTGCGATGCATGCTTGTGTAATCTGAATAACAGGAGCAACGTTAACTCTGAACGATTCCTCAAAATCAACCACTTGTGTACGATAAAAGTGGGTACCAAGGGGGCGTCCAACATAAGCGTTGTTAACCAGCACATCAATATTCAGAGCAGGTATCTCTTCGGTGAGAGCCGCTACAGATTCATCACGGGTGAAGTCAACCTGCCGCATCATTACATGATCCCATCGTGCACACAACTGCCCTGCCACCTCACCATGATTGCAATAGGTGAAAATGACATGATGACCTTGCGAAGCCAACATCTGAACCAATTGGCGCCCGACGGCTGAAGTTCCTCCTGTAATCAAGACATTCATGGCAAAAAACCTATCTGAACATGACCGCGTGCAATAAGTCGGCGTTTGCCACCCTCATTACGCACGAACTTAAACTTATAAATCACAATATCCACCGCTTCGCTGACCGTCTCGCACTGTGCTTGAAACAGTAGTTGATCGCCCAGATAGACTGGCGCATGAAAACTGATGTCCTGCGCGTGAATCATTACTTGGTCACAAGGCAAGAGGACACCAACAAAGTGCGACAAAAAAGCATTGAGGATATTACCATACATGACCCTTCCCTCAAAACCATGCTCGTGAGCAAAATTCTCGCTGATATGCAAGGGATTGTTGTCACCACTACACAGGCGAAATGCATCATAAACCTGCTGGGTGACACAATAAGTGTGCTCCAACGACGGGCATAATTGTGATAATTGCACTGCTGTCATTGCGGGAGTCATGCTAGTGAGATGCTACAGGGTTTATTAGAATAGTTGTCTAGAGTAAGGACCCAATGTGCCTTGTCGGCTTCCAACGGCTGGAACCCCAACTCGGGATAGTGGTTGGCGACCATACCGTTTTTGGGTGTGGTAAGATATTCGCCCACAATGCGTTTGTATCCTCTGCTTCGAGCAGCCTCAACCATCTGGTTGAGTGTGAAGCACTCCATGCCACGCTTGAGCACACGACAACTCATGAGCCATGTATCGACCAGCAGCGACTCAGCATCAAGAGGGCGCATGACTACGACTGCAATCAATCCATGGTCACCAAATCGATCCTTGAGCGAAAAAGCCATGTCTATCACCTCGGGCGCCTGCGCCAACTGCTTGATATCATCCTCGCTGTAGCGGACTGTGCGCAGGTTGAACTGGTTGCTGCGTTGTGTAAGTTGCGCCACTCGGGGGGTATTGAACGTGTTGAATGGCTCAACAGTCGCCTGCATACCCAGCGATTCCAAGAACTCGTGCTCATTGGCAAAGGTTCTCTTGAGTTTCATGCGCTGTGCCTCCTGCTGGTACTGCCGTGTACGCTTGTTGTCGACCTCGCTGGCCGATGCCGTCTCAAACAGGTTGAGACTATAGAGGTATTCCAGATACTCGGCAGGATCCTCGGGCAGTTCGGGAACAGTAATACCTGGAATGTGCTCGCGCACGATTGCCCGTTCAAACGGATTGTCATCAAGAAACACCATCGAGTCAAACCCGATGTTGAGCACTTGCTGAATGGCTCGTATGTTGTCGACCTTGGTCTGCCAGTTGGCGATGAATACTGCTATATCATCAAGACGCAACACCATGTCGGGATGGTTCAGGAACGGCTGCTTAGCAACCGCCTCGTCGTTCTTCGACACAATGCAGAGGATGATGCCGCGTTGCTGCAGTTTCTTGGCCCAGAGTTGCAAATCAGTGAATGCGCGGCCTATGCCTAGACCATGTCCGAGTTGTATACCCTCGATGCCGTCATCGCCGATGACACCACCCCACAGTGTGTTGTCGAGATCAAGAATGAGGCACTTGTGAAATGTGCCCCGCTGTGCAGCAATCGTTTCCACGATACGATAGGCAACAAGAGGCAGTGCATCAATTGACAACACCATCTCGGTCGACACATATACGCTGGGGGCAAACATCTGGTTGCGCCCCACTTGGGCCTGCACAGCAGCAATGTCGACAATCGAGAGGTTGTCATATCGGGCAGCCAACTGCATCAGACCGACATTGAGCATGCGCGTCTGCCACAGGAGTGATGACTCGACTTGGTTGGCATAGTTGCCATAGACCGTATCGTCAATCTCAGGATAATTAAGGCATAGGATGCGACGACCAGCCCAAGCGACATCAGTAACTATCGACTCAACGAAATCAAGCCGCTGCTGGGCCAACATGTTCCTATCGGCAGGAGACATCGCAGCATGGAGTGCCGCCAACTGGTGCGTGGCTTGAAACAAGACAATCCACTGCGCATCAGAATGGTGCAGATCACTACCAGGATCTAAGAATTGTTGCTCAACCTGATTATAATCGGCCTCGTAAAGGTCTATATTGAATCCCATGTCGACGGCGGCTCCCCGCACAGCAGTAGCCAGCAACTGGGTGGCAGTATCGCCCACCAGTGCTACCTTGACGCTGGGCAAGTTGGTGTGGTCTTGCTTGAGCAGTCGCTTGAGTTGTTTCAAGTCGAGCATAGTCTAGTGTTTTAAAACGGGCAAAGTTACAAAAAAATGTGTGTTATGACACCATCTTAGCCCAAAATTGTGGAATTTGGCTCTTTTTTACTTGCTCATTGGGGACAAACCAAAGAAAATGTCTATATTTGCAACAATGAAACACAATGACTCCAATCCCAACATCAGTCCTCTGCTGACTGGTGACGAATGCCGATCTCTCAAGGGATTGGCTATTGTGTGCATCATCCTGCACAACTTCTGCCATAGGTTGCCCGGTGCCGTCTTCGAGAATGAGTTCACCTTCAACCCCGACGGGATACATCGGCTTTGGGATTTGCTGTATTCCCATCCATCGCTGTGTGTAATGAATCTTTTCTCGTTTTTCGGACACTATGGTGTTCCCATCTTTGTCTTCTGCACGGGCTATGGCCTAGTCCAAAAATATGAATTGCGGCCGGTTGCTGTTCCGGTGGGCAGATTTTTGCTGTCACATTATGTCAAACTGGTGAAGCTATTGCTGCCCGCTTTTGCTATCTACATCGGTGTCATCTTCTATTACACAGGGCATTCCATCACATCATGGAGCAATTTTATCCTTCAGACTACTCTGTTGATTAACTTCCACCCAGATGCAGCCGACATCATTAAACCTGGTCCATACTGGTATTTTGGCTTTGTAATGCAGCTTTACGTCATTTATCGCCTGCTCATCTATCATCGTCACTGGCTGTGGATGGTAGTTCTTGTGGCCGGGTGCTGGCTCATCCAAGTTATTCAACAACCCGACGGAACCATCCTTGAGTGGATTCGGTACAACTTTTTCATGGGGACACTGCCGCTTGTATTAGGCATCATCACCAGCCGACTTGTCTGGCAGTGCACTTTTAGCCGTCTGCAATGGTTAACGTTCGGCACCTTGGCATTAATGACCTTGGCATTGAGCAACCTTCACTTCCACACATGGCTTTGGTGCCATGTGTGGGTTATATTGGCCGCTATCGGCGTCATCAAGTCGTGCGGCAAATACTTGTCCCGCATGCTGGCATGGATGGGTGCGTTGTCTCCATTTGTGTTCGTTCTGCATCCGGTTGCACGCATCTTCACTATCTACCGCGCCTTCAACCATCATCCATACATGTGGCTGGTGGTCTATTTGCTTCTTTCTTTTGCATTTGCCTGGGCTTTCAGTTATCTTTGGTCTAAAATTTCCGCCATCAGACATCAGCCATGCAGCAATTGAGTAAAATCACCAGCAGTTTGTCCAAGCCTCTACGTCGCGAGGCGGTATTCTTCGTGCTCATGATGGTGATGTGGGGACCTTACACATGGATAGTGCTAGTCGACTGTTTAATGTCATGGTCGTGGCAATGGCCATTCTACAACAGGCTGATTTATTTTGCCAGTTATTCGTTCTTGTGGTCTTATCTCACTACGACAATCGTATCTGTGACACGTTGGCGCTGGTTCAAGATTGCACTCTATGCAGTTAGTATTCTTAACTGGGGGGTATTCTTGTTCTTAAAGTTTAATTTCCATACCATGCTAACGCCTGATGTACTGCAGGCGATACTTGAAACCAACCCTAACGAGACTGTCAACTTCTGGCAGCAATACGCACTGACGCGTGGAAGTGTGCTAGCCTACGTTGGCGTTGCGACGATGGTGGCAGTCATTGTTGCCAGCGAGCAATGGTGGAAAAGACGCAGTTCTGGAAACGGCTCAGTCTGGCTGGGTTCTCTCGTTGCACTATGCCTTGCCGGAAGCGTCTGGTGCCTGCGCCCATTTGTGGCCATGCTGCACTGTGACACGATTGATCAACTAGAATCGTGTGAGATATATGGCACCGACCTGTGGGGCGGTGACAACCTGACGACCTACATCTACTCCATCCACACCCTGCGGGTGAGTATGGGCGAGATTGACGAGGCTATCGCTCGCACAACAGACGAGGGACTCAATGGCAATGCCACACGAACAGGCAGCGACTCGCTCACGGTGATTCTGGTCATCGGCGAGAGTTACATCAAGAGCCATTGCGCGCTGTACGGTTACCCGCTCAACACCACACCCAACCTTATCCAAGCCCGCGACACAGGCCGATTGTGGGTATTCGATGATGTCATCTCGCCCTACAACTACACCAGCACGAGCCTGAAGAATGCCCTATTCTGCAACAGCATCGGCCATGGCGAACGCTGGAGCCAAACCCCCTCGCTTTTTGCTGTGATGCACCGCGCTGGCTTTGATGTCTACATGTGGGACAATCAACTCAATTACTTCAAGGGCGCATTGTTCAGTTTCGCGCTAAATGGCTTGCTCTACAATGACACAATGCGCAATATCTGCTACACAGCAGTTTCGGACAGTTGCTTTGACTATGATGAGCAGTTGGTTAACGACTATCTGTCAAGCTCCTGGCATAGCAAACCCTCAGCGGGCAAGATGGTCACCTTCCACCTAATGGGACAGCACTTCAACTCGGCGCAGCGCTATCCCCATGGTGGCGAATGGGACCACTTCACTGCCGATAGCGTGACAGCCAAGCATCCGTGGCTTACTCAAGAAAAACGTGCCGAGATTGCCGAGTATGACAACGCCACGCGCTACAACGACCATGTGATGGGAAAAATCTTTGATGCCTATCGCGACCAAAATGCCGTGGTGATTTACTTTGCTGACCATGGTGAAGAAGTCTACGACTGGCGCGACTTTTCGACACGAGACGAGTCATCCAACAAACTTCCACAAGCCATTGTTTATCAGAATAGTGTACCCATGATGGTGTGGTGCAGCGACCGCTATGTCGCACTTCATCCCGACGTGCCTGCACGCCTTGAGCGAGGCCGCCATCATCGCTTCATGCACGACAACCTGTGTCAAATCATCTTTGACCTGGCGGGCATCGACACACGGTGGTATCATGCCGAACGCGACCCACTGAGCGAACAGTTCAAGCCCAGCAAACGCATTGTGTACGACCGCATCGATTATGATAAAATGCAGAATAAATAAGAAATCTTTTCGCTCTATCACCTTTTTTCACTACCTTTGTAAATTGAAACCAAGATACCAACGGTTATGGCAGCAAAACAAGGATTAACACAGAAGACCGAGCTGCGCCAGCGGCAACTGATGCTTCAGCGGCAACTGGGGAGCATGGTCGAGAAAAATACGCTCGAGATGGAGGACGAGGTGCGCAAGGAACTTGACGACAACCCCGCCCTAGAGCAAGTCGTACAGTCGGACGACCAATTGAACACCACCGACGAGGAGGGTCGCCAGTTCAAGGAGAGTAGCGAGGATCTTCAACGCAATGACGAGTGGACTGAGGGCGAAATGCCCCAACGTCGCTATGGCGGCACAGTCAACAACAGTGACCGCCGTTACGAGCCAGTCATCGTCAGTGACGAGAGTCTGATGGATGTGCTCATGGAGCAATTGTCCGAGCAGGGTCTGTCGGACGAGGACCAACTGATAGCACGGCACATCATCGGCAACATTGACGGGATGGGCTATCTGCGCCGTCCCACACGCTCCATCGCCGATGACGTGACCTTCAAGGAGGGCATCATGGTCGAGACCAGCGATGTCGAGCGGGTGCTCAAGCGCGTGAAACAACTCGAGCCAGCCGGCATTGCCGCGCAAGACCTCCAAGAATGCCTGTTGCTGCAACTTGAGCGTAAGGATGACCGCATCAGTCGCCTGGCTCAGCAGGTCGTGGCTCAGCACCTCAAGGCATACGCTAACCACAACATGACACAAATCGAGGAGGCTTTGGGCATCGACCACGACACCATGCGAGCCATCGAGCGGGTCATTCACCGCCTGGATCCAAAACCGGGCTCACCCTACGCCACATCGATGGAAGAGGAGCATGGCCAACAGATAACTCCTGACTTTCTCATCGAGGAGAATGGTAATGAACTCATCCTGTCGCTCTACAACAACATCCCCGAACTACAGATTTCGCAGACCTATGCACAACTGCTTGCAGGATATGAGCGCCAGAAGCCAATCACATCCACCGACAAAGGACTGCAGAAGATTGCCAAGCAGAAGGTGGACAAAGCCACTGGCTACATCAATCTGCTGAAAATGAGACAGAACACGCTCTATCGCATCATGCGGGCCATCATGGTACGCCAGAGCGACTACTTCCACAACCACGGTGATGAGTTATTGCTCAAACCCATGGTTTTGCGCGACATCTCGGAAGACACGGGCGTGGATGTGTCGGTCATCTCGCGTGCAACTAACAACAAGTATGTCGAGACCCCTTGGGGAATACGCTCACTCAAGTCATTCTTCAGCGAGGGAATGAAAGGTACTGATGCCGAAGGCAACGAGGTGGAGGTGGCCACACTGGCCATCAAGAGAGCCTTGCAACGACTCGTCGACGAGGAGGACCCCGCTAACCCATTGAGCGACGATCGCTTGTGCGCCCTGCTCCAAGAGCAAGGTTTCCAGATCGCGAGGCGCACAGTGGCCAAGTATCGCGACCAACTGATGATTGACACGGCACAGAAGCGCCGCAAACGCAAAAGCCGCTAACCGCCATGGGACGATTGACAACTGGACGACTGCTAGTAGCCGGAGCACGCTTCTTCTCGACGGTGTTCAGCCCGCTGCTGATGCCCACCTATGGTGCCCTGCTTGTGTTGTGGACATCGGTGCTGTGCCTGCTGCCCAACGGCACCCGCGTGATGGTGCTAGTCATGGTGCTGGGCATCACCTGTGTGTTGCCGATGATCCTGATTGGCTTCCTTCACCACTATGGCATCATCCGTGACAAGCGGCTCGAAAATCCCCAAGAACGCACCATCCCCTACGCCTTTGCCGTGCTGTGTTACCTGGGTGCTGCTGCCTATCTCAACCACATCCATTCGCCCCGGTGGTTCGTCATGTTCTCGCTGGGAGGCGCCCTGGCCTGCCTAGTGGTGCTGGTTGTGAATCGCTGGTGGAAAATCAGTGCTCACGCCACAGGCATTGGTGGTGTCGTGGCTCTGCTTTTCCAGATTCATGTACAAGGACTGAGCGCATTCAACCTCTTCTGGGTATTTAATGTCACCATCCTCCTGGCCGGAATTGTGGGCACCTCACGTCTGTTGCTCAAGCGGCACACGGTGCTGCAAGTGCTGGCTGGATTTGCCGTGGGGTTTGCCTGCGTCGACCTGCTGATGAAATTCTTTGGATAATCAATAAGCAACTCTTAGCTATTAACTACATAAACTATTAATATCAGTCATGACTCCATTAGTCAGTATCATCATGGGCAGCACGAGCGACCTGCCCGTCATGGAGAAAGCATGCAAGTGGCTCGATGAACAAGAAATCCCGTTTGAGGTCAACGCTCTGTCGGCACACCGAACACCGCAAGCCGTTGAGCAATTTGCCCGCGGTGCCGCCGACCGCGGCATCCGCGTCATCATCGCCGCAGCCGGCATGGCCGCCGCCCTGCCCGGCGTGATTGCCGCCAGCACTACGCTTCCTGTCATCGGTGTACCCATCAAGGGAATGCTCGATGGCCTGGATGCTATGCTGAGCATCATTCAGATGCCGCCAGGTATCCCTGTCGCGACTGTTGGTGTGAATGGCGCAATGAACGCCGCCATCCTGGCTGCCGAGATGCTTGCACTCACCGACCCCACTATTGCTCAGCGTGTGAGAGACTACAAGGCTGGATTGGGCAAGAAAATCGAAAAGGCCAATCAAGAACTCGCCACACTTGAGTATAAATACAAGGTGTAGCCGAAACCGTGGCAGCACAGTCAGACCACCGTCGGCCTGACATTTTCAATTCTCAATTTTCAATTCTCAATTATAAAAGAAGGTGTTTAATTACAAGCGTCGCAATACCATCACCGTCGATGTGGGCGGAGTGAAACTGGGCAGTGAGTGGCCCGTGAGAGTGCAGTCGATGACCAACACCGACACTAACGACATTGAACGTAGTGCGGCACAATGCCAGCGCATTGCTGCTGCGGGCGGCGAATTGGTGCGCCTGACGGCGCAGGGTGTGCGTGAAGCCGAGGGAATCGGCATGGTCCGCAACCTGCTGCGCAAGCAAGGCTGCGATGTGCCACTAGTTGCCGACATTCACTTCAACCCACGTGCAGCCTTTGCCGCAGCAGCATTATGCGAGAAGGTGCGCATCAACCCTGGCAACTTTGTCGACCCAGCCCGTACGTTCAAGAGCCTGGAATATACCGACGAAGAATATCGGGCCGAGTTGCAGAAAATTCATGACACACTGCAACCGTTCATCCAGATTTGTCGCGACCACCACACAGCTGTGCGACTGGGCGTGAATCATGGCAGCCTGAGCGACCGCATCATGTCGCGCTACGGCAACACGCCAGCGGGCATGGTCGAGAGTGTGATGGAATTTCTGCGGGTGTTTGTCGCCGAAGATTTCACCGATGTCGTCATCTCGATGAAGGCCAGCAATGTGGTGGTGATGATTGAGGCTGTGCGCCGCCTGGTAGCGGCCATGGATCGCGAGGATATGCACTTTCCGCTGCACCTAGGCGTGACTGAGGCTGGTTTTGGCGAGGATGGCCGCATCAAGAGCGCTGTGGGCATCGGCACACTGATGAGCGAGGGATTGGGCGACACCATCCGCGTCTCGCTCAGCGAAGACCCCGAACTGGAGATACCCGTTGCGCAGAAGTTGGTGCAATACATCACCTCGCGTGAGGGGCACGAACCCATTGAGGGTGAGATGTGCCCGGGCTATGATCCCATCTGCCCACCTCGCCGTGAGCCCCGCGAACTGTGTGGCAAACGCGGTCCGCTGGTTATTGCCTCGTGCGATCGCAGTGAGTTGCAGGGAAACATGCAACCTGACTTCACCGATGACGAACTGGTCGATGTAGTTGAACAAGTGCTAGTGATCACTCCCGACAACGTCAACATCACCGGCTCACTGCTGCAACAACTGCACGAATTGGAGGCTAGTGGTAACACTATGCCTGTCATCGCCCGCGTACACTATGATGACACCGACAGCGAGTGGCTGCAAGTCAAGGCTGGTGCCGACCTGGGCGCAGTGATGCTGAGTGGATTGTGCGACGGCATCTGGATTGACGCGCCACAATATCCCGATCAGGACGAAGTTGTGCGCATCGCCTTTGGCATTCTGCAGGCATGCCGTGTGCGCATGAGCAAGACCGAGTTCATCTCATGTCCCTCGTGTGGTCGCACTTTATTTGACTTGCAGACCACCGTGCACCGTGTGCAACAGGCCACGGCTCACCTCACTCACCTCAAGATAGGTGTGATGGGCTGCATCGTCAATGGCCCCGGTGAGATGGCCGATGCCGACTATGGCTACGTGGGTGCCGCTAGAGGCAAAATCAGCCTCTACAAGGGCAAGCAGTGCATCGAGATGAACATCCCCGAGGCCGATGCCATCGACCGCCTTGTCGCCCTCATCAAGCAGAATGGCGACTGGCGCGATCCTACATAATATGCTAGATCATAAAGCTGATATCGCGAAAGGTGAGTGGAATGCGGCAGCGGCGCATTTGACGGCTAGATCCTGGTTGTCGTCACTCATGCCAACCTGATGGCCACGGGCTAGAGGTCTGTACATGGATGTCGTCACATTGATGCTGCATTGGTCGAAACTAGTGCCCTTCAATGTCATTGCTGCCGCACATGCCTCGACAAACATACCGATACCACTCTGCAGGTGCATACTCTCTTGGGTCATTTGTCCCCAATCTCCATATTGCTGAAGCGAAGTGTGACGGGCATTCTGCAAGGCTGTACCACAGGGAAACACGGCATCGACAAAGCCCGTATTCAACACCTGTTGCGCACAGACGGCAGTGGCCATAAGCATCTCGTCGCTGGTATAGTTGACTGCAACTCCCTCACGTTTGAGTCCATTCAGATGTGATGAGCCATCAGGATAAGACTGAGTGAGAATCCACCCCATGCGACCATGATAGCCACGCTCGCGAATAAAACTAACCAATGGTCCAAGATAAGGCTCAACCGTCGAGTAATCGAAACTCATATAACTGACTTGTTGCAACGTGATCCAGTCCCATGGTTCCTCGTCCAGAACCTCGAGCGGTGCCTTGTAGCGCGTTTGTGTCCATCCCTCCTCGACCGTCCACCTGTAGTACTGACTATAAGTCCAATCATTTGTCACATAAGCCAAATGGTCCGCCAGTGAGGTACCACCCCGATAGAGAATACCTAGCACCAAATATGTATCGGGATAGACCTGTTGCATGACAAAGGGTAACATCGCCATAGCATCGACCGTAAAACTGTTGCCGATGGCAAGCACACAAAGCGTGTCGGGCACCACCGTGTCAGACGGAACGGTATCGGGCTGAATGGGCTCGTCAGGTTCATCAACGAACGCACCTCCACCACAAGACGACAGAAGCCCGAACAACAATATACCCCATGCAAAAAACAGGCCACGCAACCTCATCTCATCTTATGCTTATAGTAGTGTGAACGGCTGAAAGCGAAGTAGGATATAATGGCCAAGGCATTGACAGCCACACCGCTCCAGAAGGCACTGGCATAGCCTAGATGCTCGGCAACGACACCGCCGATGATGACACCGAGGCCGATGCCCACATCCCAGGCGACGAGGATGGTACTATTGGCTGTACCTCGCTGGTCGTTGCTGGCCAGATTAATCATCATATTCTGGAATGCGGGCCACATGTGTCCATTGCCCAGACCAATGAGTACTGCCGCACCATAAAATCCCCACAGGTTGGGCATAGCAACAAACAACGTGTAACCCACTAGCGAAATGCACATACCCATCGAGGCATTGTGCACCACCCGCCCCTTGCGCAATGCCGAGGCGCCCTGCAGACGCGAACACATCAGCCCCACTGCCAAGATGAGGAAGAATGTGCCCGAACTGCTGGTAACGCCCATCGTCTCCTTGGCATAGATGGCAAGATAGGTGCTCAACACGCCATAACTGTAGCCAAAACCCACCATGTTGAGGAAGAGCAACGTGCCAGCCACAAGGAAGAAACGGTCGAGCGATAGAGCACGTTTGCCTTGCACAAGCGGGCGTGGCTTGAGTTTGACCGTAGCATCGACCCATAAGCCGATTCCCGCAATGATTAACGCCGACCAGAAAAGCACCTCATAACTACCCACCCACTCATAGAGGTAGATAGCCACCGTGGGGCCTGTGGCCATGGCCAAGTTATTGCTCAAGCCATAGTAGCCGATGCCCTCGGTACGGCGACTGCTGGGCAGCACATCGATAGCGACGGTGCTGTTCGACACTGTCAGTGCACCAAAAGGTGCACCATGCAGCGTGCGGATGATGCCGAAAAGCAACAACGAGCCAGCCGCCAGATAGCCAGCAAAGAAGATAAAAAACAAGAAGTAACACGTGAGCAGCACCTGACGGCGCGGAAAAGTGTCGACCAGATAGCCACTGAACGGGCGTGCAATGAGTGCCGCCACCGTATAACCGCTCAACACGGCACCTATCACATCCTTGGTCGAATGGAAGGTGTCGCTCATATAGAGCGGCAGCAACGGCATCAAGAGGTAGAAAGCGAAAAACAGCAAGAAATTTGCTGCGCTCACCTTAATAAAATTAGAATTCCACAGTTTATCGTCAGCCTCCTGCATCTCAGTATCAGATTTTATGCCCCTTGAGTGTAGCACTCGAGGCACTCTCGACGACACATCTTACCCTGTCGCCCACCTGCGTGTCACCAGCCGGGAACACAATGACTTTGTTCTGCTGCGTGCGGCCGAACATATCGTCCTTTGACCGCTTGCTATAGCCCTCAACGAGCACTTCAAAGGTCTTGCCCACATCATGCTGGTTGCTGACCAACGACAATTCGTTCTGCAGAGCAATCATGCGGTTCAGGCGGTCAATCTTCACATCCTCGGGCACATTATCGGGCAAGTGCTTGCTGGCGTAAGTGCCAGGTCGCTCACTGTACTTGAACATAAAGGCCGAGTCAAAACCCACCTTGCGCATCAGGCTCAACGTCTCCTGGAAGTCCTCCTCGGTTTCGTCATGGAAGCCAGTGAACATGTCGGTCGAGATGCCGCAATCGGGCATGGCTGTGCGTATGCGATCAATGCGATCAAGGTACCACTCGCGGGTGTACTTGCGGTTCATCAACTTGAGCACCTTGTTGCTGCCACTCTGCACAGGCAGGTGGATGTGGTTACAGATGTTGTCGTGACTGGCCATGACATCGATGATCTCATCGCTCAAGTCCTCGGGATTGCTGGTCGTGAAACGCACACGCATCTCGGGTGCGGCTTGGGCAACCATCGTGAGTAGTGCAGCCAGGCCAACGGGTTCGCCACCATCGGCAGGCTTATACAGATAGGAATTGACATTTTGGCCCAGCAGAGTCACTTCCTTGAAACCCCGTGCTTGCAAGTCGTGCAGTTCGTTGAGGATGCTCTGGGGTTCACGGCTGCGCTCGCGCCCGCGAGTATAGGGCACGATGCAGTAGGTGCAGAAGTTGTTGCAACCGCGCATGATGGAGATGAATCCACTGACTCGGCTGCCACCAATGCGCTGCGGGATGATGTCACGATAGGTCTCGGTGGTCGATAGTTGCACATCGATGGCCTTCTGGCCCTGCTCGGCAGCAGCGATGAGGTCGGGCAACTGCAGATAAGAGTCTGGACCTGCCACCAGATCCACGCCATGGTCGCTGATGAGGACATCCTTCATTCGCTCGGCCATGCAGCCGATGACACCGATGATGAGTCGGCGTTGACGGCGACGACGCAGCGCATTGAGTTGGTTCAGTCGCGCAAAGATGCGCTGCTCGGCGTTGTCACGCACACTGCATGTGTTGATCATGATGGCATCGGCATCGTCCAGCACCTCGGTTGTCCCATAGCCTGCCATCTGCATCACACTAGCAACCACCTCGCTGTCAGCCACATTCATCTGACAACCGTATGTCTCTAGATATAGTAATTTATGAAATTCGCCCTGCGGGGCATTGTATTTCAATTTCAGTCCTTCCATTGTTCGTTTTTTCGTTTTCGGGCCGCAAAGTTACAACTTTCTGGCGACATCATCATTAACCGAGGCTGCGATAGCGGATGCGGGTGGGTTCTTCCTTGCCCAAGCGCTTGAGTTTGTTCTCCTCATACTCGGAATAACTGCCCTCGAAAAAGAACACATTAGAGTCGCCCTCGAAGGCAAGGATGTGAGTGCAAATGCGGTCAAGGAACCAGCGGTCGTGGCTAATGACCACGGCGCAGCCGGCGAAGTCCTCGAGACCCTCCTCAAGTGCTCGAAGGGTGTTGACATCGATGTCATTGGTCGGCTCGTCGAGCAACAGGACATTGCCTTCTTCCTTGAGTGCCAGGGCGAGTTGCAGACGATTGCGCTCGCCACCCGATAGCACGCCACACAACTTCTGCTGGTCGGCACCCGAGAAGTTGAAGCGCGACAGATAGGCACGGGCATTGACATCGCGGCCTCCCATGCGCAGCAGTTCAACGCCACCCGAGATGACCTCATATACACTCTTGTTGGGGTCAATGCTGGTGTGCTGCTGGTCGACGTAGACGGCCTTGACGGTCTCGCCCACCTCAAACGTGCCG
>Ga0256407_10005072_pt1 | contig 21446 bp, 19 predicted proteins | sample RumenRJG_04DNA_FD_193489 | JGI IMG/M metagenome (GOLD analysis project Ga0256407, IMG submission 193489) | Bovine rumen microbial communities from Lethbridge, Alberta, Canada - RJG_04 | ecosystem: Host-associated > Mammals > Digestive system > Stomach > Rumen | place: Canada: Alberta... | reverse complement strand
CCTGGGCAGTTCCTTGCTGGTCAAGGACGACCTTCTGGAACTTTTCAATGGATGGCAGGATGATATGGGCGATACCGGACAACTTGAATTAAATTTTAAATGTTAAAAATTTTAAGAGACACTAGTGAAAATTGTTTGCTTTTCCGATGCAAAGAAATGTATGTAAAGTTAATTAATAGAGAGCACCTCTAATAATTATTTAAAACGGCGAATTGTACGAATTAAACGAATTGATATTTAGAAATTTGTTTTGCTAACAAAACGCGAATTAAACGAATTTTTAGAGATGACCTAGAATTATAGTTGTCGTCAAGATGAAAAATAATTTTTGTTGAATGAAAAAATGTTCATATTTTTGTTGCGTCGTTTTGAAAGAGTGAAAATGACGCAATTTGTTGTAAATCTAATCCAAAAGCAATATTATTCTAATGGAAAAGAGAATAGGAACAATAACAATTCTGCTGACAGACCGTAGTATGTCAGCCCAGATTAATCCAATTATTTCGGACTTTTCCGACATTATTCTTTGTCGGCAAGGATTGCCGTTTCAGCAACGTGCTGTGGCGGTGATATCGCTTATTGTTGAAGGCAGTGTCGACCGCATCAACGCCCTGACGGGCCGTCTGGGTCGCATTACCGGTGTCGAAAGCAAGGCGGTTGTGACCAAGGCGAGCTGAGAAAGCGGAATCTTTTAAACTTTAACTTTAACTTTAACTTTAACTTTAACCATAACCTTAACTTTAACCATAACCTTAACTACAGATAAAAAAATATTCTCCCTTAACTTCCCTTAATTCCTTTTAGCTCCTAATCACGCATATAAACAAACGTAAAAATCATAAAACTATATAATAATGAAACATCAGAACTTTATCGATAGAGACAAACTCTACGGAATGCTTGAGAACAACGCTCCGTCAGACAGCCAATTGAACGATATACTCAACAAAGCTCGCAAGTTGAAGGGCCTCAACCTCGAAGACGTTGCCAAACTGCTAAGCGTTGAAGACGAAACAGGTATCAAAAAGATCCTCGACACTGCCGAGTACTGCAAAAACGAGATCTATGGCCGTCGTCTTGTGCTCTTCGCACCTATCTATACCGGCAACGCCTGCGTCAACAATTGCGTATACTGTGGTTTTCGTCGTGACAACAAAGCCCTGAAGCGCAAGATACTGACCCTTGATGAAATCGAGACCGAGACGCTCCACCTGCTCCGTATGGGCCACAAGCGTGCGTTGCTTATTTGCGGCGAAAGTCCGCGCAACGACGCCAACTATATGGTCGAGGCTATTCGTCGCACCTATGCTGCCAAGGACGAGAAGGGCAGCACCATCCGCCGCATCAATGTCGAGCTCGCCCCGATGAGTGTTGAAGACTATGCCAAACTAAAAGCCGAAAAAATAGGTACATACGTCTGTTTCCAGGAAACTTACGACGAAGTTGAATATGCCAAGTTCCATCCGGCAGGCACTCCGAAGTCGGACTACCTGTACCGTTTGACCTGTATGGACCGTGCCATGGAGGGTGGTATCAACGATGTGGGAGTCGGAGCCCTGTTCGGACTGGTCGACTACCGCTTCGAGATTCTGGCCATCATGGAGCATGCGCGCCATCTGGAAGAGGAATACGGCTGCGGCCCCCACACCGTCAGCTTCCCGCGCATCGAGCCTGCCGAGGGCACTCCCTTCAGCCTGCCCGAAAATATCCCGCATCCCGTTAGCGACAAAGACTTTATGAAGATTATCGCCATCATCCGCATAGCAATGCCTTACACGGGTATTATTATAAGTACGCGTGAGCGTCCCGAGTTGCGTGACAAGCTGGTGAAATACGGCGTTAGCCAGATCAGTGCTGCCAGCGAGACTAACCCCGGCGGATACGACGAGGACCGTGGCAGCAGCGAGGCCAAACCCTACGAAAAGACTGGCGATACTGGTGCTCAGTTCACACTTGGCGACCACCGCTCGCTCGACGAAGTTATCAGTATGATGATTGATGGCGGCTACATACCGAGCTTCTGCACAGGATGTTATCGTAAGGGTCGTGTCGGCGCCGACTTTATGGATCTGGCCAAGCCAGGCCTCATCAAAGAGTACTGCAAGCCCAACGCCATGTTCACCTTCCGCGAATACCTTGAGGACTATGCCAGCCCGGCAACCAAGGAGAAAGGATTACGACTGTTGAAAGAACTGACACAGACATTCTCGAAGGAGGAATTGAAGAAAAAAGTCGAAGGCAACCTCTGTAAGATAGGAGAGGGAGAACGCGACCTTTATTTCTAAAAACCTTATAGAATCGTTTCAGAACGATGATTGGTCGTTTCGTGTCTTTTTTTTACCCTGTGCATGACAATCGATGTACTTTTGCATCTCGAAAACGAAACAAAAAAATCATTTTTTCGTTCAAGATAGACGTTTAAATTCAAAAAACAGTCAAACTAAAAATTAAGAAAAATGAAAAAAGTATTTTTATCACTCGCACTTGTCGCATTTGCAGTCACTGCCAATGCTCAGATTATTCTCGGTGGTCAACTTGGTTTCAATACCACCAGTGGCACCTATACTCAGGAAAATGCCAGCCCCGTATGGGATATGCCTAACACTAAGGCTATGAACCTTACCATCGCTCCTACAATCAGCTATGTACTGAACGACAATATGCAGATTGGTCTCACCCTCGAATATGACTATGGTACCATTACCAATTATAGCATTGCTGCATATGCATTGAATCAGGAAGTCTGGGGTAAGACAACTACCTCGATGTTCACAGTAGCTCCTTATTTCCGCTATTATTTCGCCAATGCCGGCAAGTTCAACTTCTTCTGCGAGGCTGCTCTCGGCTTTGGTTTCACTCCTCGTACCAAACTCCACGACTACAGCAATGTACCCGTTATTGGCTATGACAACGAATACGAAGGTACAACAAAAACCACTATGATTGGCTTGACCGTTACTCCTGGTGTCAACTATCGCATCAACGACAATTGGTCGGCAGACTGCTACATCGACCTCGCAGGCCTCGCTTTCCTCCACACCAGCACGAAGACCTATGTCGGAGGTGTCGGTACCAACAAGGACGATTTGGTTTCTACCGATGTTGATAATACCTTCGGTCTCATTGCCAACACCAGTGCTCAAGACCTCAACGCACACTTTGGCAACTTCCGTATCGGAATCAACTATCACTTTTAATTAAGTATAGACCATCTTGTGAAGAAGACACAAACTAAACTTCACTTACTTCCATAACTCCCTGTACTAAAAAGTCTAAAATATTGAATTTGTAGATTGTTTTGTTGAATTCATAATGGTGTTGGATGCCCCCGAAAGGGGGTGTCCTTTTTTATTGTGGACTCTAAAAAAAACAAGCGACCCGAATGGGTCGCTTGCTTTTGTTCAGTACGCTGGTTGCTATATTCTGTCCTGTTCAATAAGTCTGACCAGTTCGGTAACGGCATCGCGTTGGTCAATGTTGCGCTTGACGATTTCGCGGCCTTTGTAGAGCGTTATTTTGCCCTCGCCACTGCCCACATAGCCGTAGTCGGCATCGGCCATTTCGCCGGGGCCGTTGACGATGCAACCCATGACACCGATTTTCACGCCGGTGAATTGGGCTGTGGCCTTCTTTATTTGCTGCAGGGCTTCCTGAATGTTGTATTGAGTGCGTCCGCACGAAGGGCAGGCTATGTATTCGGGCTGCGTTATTCGGGCCCCAACTGCCTGAAGGATGTCGTATGCTGCCGGAATTTCGGCCACGGGGTCTTCGGTAAGCGATACGCGTATGGTGTCACCAATGCCATCGATGAGCAATGCTCCTATTCCGGCGGCGCTCTTGAGCCGTCCCTGCATTGCATCGCCCGCTTCGGTCACACCGAGGTGGATTGGGTAGTCCATGCCGATGGCTTTCATCTTTTGGACAAAGAGGCGTGTACTCTGAACCATAACCTTCACGTTACTGGCCTTCATAGAGAAAACCAGTTTGTCGAAACCTTGCTGTCGGCAGACCTCGGCGAATTCGATGGCAGACTGGGCCATACCCTCGGCGGAATTACCATAGCGGCTCATGATGCGCTCGCTGAGGCTGCCGTGGTTGGTGCCTATGCGCATGGCGGTGCCGTGTTGTTTGCAGATTTCGATAAGGTGCGACATTTTGTCGCCAATGCGCAGTAACTCGTCATTGTACTCTTGGTCGCTAAAATCGGTCTTTCCGGTGTTTCGGTCGGTGTAGTTGCCTGGATTTATGCGGACTTTTTCGACGATGGTGGCTGCTGTTTCGGCGGCTTTGGGATTGAAGTGTATGTCGGCAACAATCGGAACGAAGCAGTTGTGGTGAGCCAGCTCGTTCTTGATATTGTAAAGGTTCTCGGCGGCACGCACATCGGGCGCTGTGATGCGAACAAGTTCGCATCCGGCCTCGACGAGGCGCAGCGTCTGTTCGACGGTGGCATGTGTGTCCATCGTGTCGGTGTTGGTCATTGACTGGACGCGCACCGGGGCGCCTCCGCCCATTGTGAGGTTTCCTATCTTGATTTGTCTGCTCATTGATTATATTTTTTTGAGGTAATCCCAAATTGCGTTCGACGGGTTGCCATTCTCGTACTTGATATGGATGGTTTGACCGACGTGCAGCTTTTGGAGTATCTTGCGTTTCTGATATAAATCGCCCGTATACACAGAATCCCCCACACGGTATTCGTAATAGACAGGTGTACCCAAACTGATGGGCTTACCAAACCCGGTGATGACAGCTTCGGTCTCAACAGGATCCTTGTTCACACGGTGTCTTTGAATCTGATTGTATGTGATTTTGCACGGAATCCATATTAGCAAACCAGCGAAGACAATTAAGCACAGCCACTGCCAGCCGTTCTGAATCCTTTCGAAGACGGTCTTCGGGGTACGCTTCTTGCCCTTCTTATCCTTTGGCGGATAATTGGGTTTACGGTTGATATTGTGCGACATCGATTGTCTTTAGTTATACTATCTAAAATATACTTCTGTGGCACCGACGCCATATTTGGACATTGGAGCATCGAAGAAGTGGATATTGTCGTATTGCTTGAGTTCTTTGTAGATCTCGTATTTCAGGATGCCTTTGCCTACGCCGTGAATGAAGGTGACTTTTTTCATCTTGTTGGCGAATGCGTGGTTCATGCAAAGTCTGAAATAATGCATCTGTATTTCAAAAGCTTCGTGCGGGGTAAGGTCGCCAGGACGTTCCGAAAGCATGTCGATATGCAGGTCGACCTCGGCTTCGCCGGGGGCCACCTCATGTTGCAGAAGAATATTGTCGGTTAGAGTGTGGGTGTTTTGCTGCTGGACGTTGCTAAGTTGTTTCTTTAATCTTGCGACCTGGTCTTTTAGGTTGGCAATCTGGTTTTTGAGTTGCTTTATTTCGTCTTCTGGTGTGAGTGGCACGTTGACTTTCGGTGCTACGCCGGGCAGCGACGAGGGCAGGGGAGTGCCTTTGCCTTTGAGGTGCTCTTCCATCGTGGCGTTGAACATCTTGGCGGCGCCTTGCTGGTCGGCCATACGTATCAGCTCGTCGGGTTGCATCGGGATGTCGAAGCCGGTATCGTCTTGCACAAAGACGAAATCGTCGGTGACCTTGGTGACGATGCCGCCACCTATCTGGTTGAGGAACTTTATTTTATCTCCAGGTTCAAATTTCGATTTCATTGTCGGTTTGTATGTTGATATGTTTAAATGATTTGGTCGGCAAGTTGGCTGAAGTCGATGCCGTCGAAGTTGCCGCTGGACATCATCAGAATTGAAAATTTAAGATTGGAAGCTGAATAATCGGAGCAGGTCTGCTTGACGGCTTCAATCATCTGTTTGCTGTCGGTAAAGACTTCGATGTTGCCGCCAAAGGCTTTGCGTACCTCTTCGGGGTCGAGGGGCGGCAGTTTCTTGAGTTGCAGTGCGTGCTGGCTGAAGTAGACGAAGCGGATGTCGGCCTGCTCCATCGTGCCGTGGTATTGCTGCAGGAATTCTTTGGTCAGCGAGCTGAAGGTGTGCAGCTCCATACAGGCCACGAGGCGCCGGTCGGGGTATTGCTCGCGAACGGCGGCGATGGTGGCGCGCAGCTTGGAAGGCGCGTGGGCGAAATCCTTGTACATTGCGCTGTTTTCGTTGGCTTTGACCAGCTCGAGGCGCTTGCTGGCGCCCTCGAAAGATGTTATTGCCTCGTCGAAACGGCTGTCGCTGATGCCAAGTTCGCGGCAGGCGAGGCGTGCGGCAGTGAGGTTGAGGAGGTTGTGGCGGCCGAAGATGCGTAGCGGCGTTTCGTTGCCGTCGCTGTCTGTCAGGTAGGTTATGCCGTCGCGGACGGTGTATTGTGGTATGTCGTAGGGCAGTTTGGCGATATCGGTTCTTTGGTTGGCGGTTGCCACGTTGTGCACCTCGGGGTCGTCGTCGCAATAGATGAGTGTGCCGCCCTCTTCAATCAGGTCTATGTATTTGGCGAACTGCTCTTTGTAGATGTCGAAAGTGGGAAAGACGTTGATGTGGTCCCACTCGATGCCGGTGATGATGGCCACATTGGGGTGGTAGAGATGGAATTTGGGCCGGCGGTCGATAGGGGAGGTGAGGTATTCGTCGCCTTCGAGTACCATTACTTTGGCTGTTTCGGAGAGCCTGACCATGACGTCGAATCCCTGCAGCTGTGCGCCTACCATATAGTCGGCTTCGATGCCGCAATGTTTCAACACGTGCAGTATCATTGCTGTGGTCGTTGTCTTACCATGGCTTCCGCCGACTACGATGCGCAGTTTGTCCTTCGACTGTTCATACAGGAATTCCGGATAGCTGAATATTTTCAGTCCCAGTTCTTGGGCGCGTATCAGCTCGGGGTTGTCGATACGGGCATGCATGCCGAGAACTATGGCGTCGAGGTCTGGGGTTATGCGTTCGGGATGCCAGCCTTCGTCGGGAGGCAACAGTCCGGCTTGTGCAAGCCGTGTGCGCGCAGGGTCGAATATCTCGTCGTCAGAACCTGTGACTTCATATCCTTTTTTCTGCAAAGCGAGGGCGAGATTGTGCATGGCACTGCCGCCGATAGCAATAAAGTGGACTTTCATAAAGAGGGTTGTATTGTGTTTTGAATTATAATTATGTACAACGATTAGTGGCTGTTTGTCTGAATTGCAAAGATACATAATTATTCGGACAAGAAATGTTAATTATTTTGTCGGAATATAAAATTTTGTTAACTTTGCATTCCGAAAAAATAAATAATTATGGCAAACAAACAAATAATCAACGGAAAACGTATCTCTTCAGATAGAATTGCTCATCTTGATGAAAACGAGATATTTGTATTTGGAAGCAACATACAGGGTATGCATGGGGGCGGTGCCGCATGGTATGCCCACGAGAATTTCGGAGCAGAATGGGGCGTGGGCGAGGGGCTGACAGGCAGAACCTATGCCTTGCCGACGATGGAGGGTATGGCCTCGTTGAAGCATGCTGTGTGCAACTTCATCGAATGCGCAAAGAAACACACCGAGTTGACATTCCTCGTTACGGCAGTTGGCTGTGGTATAGCGGGCTATACTCCAGCCGAGATTGCGCCGCTCTTCAAAGAGGCTTCAGAACTTGAGAATGTATACCTTCCGCAGGTATTCGTCGACAAACTGTAGAGTCGTGGTATAGTAGACGGCGTGTGTTTCAGTGCTTCCTTTTAAGTTTGCAGTATTCCTTGCGGGCTTTCTTCATTAGTTTGAGAAATCGTTTGTCGGCATGGAGTCGTGCGATGGCCGCACTGGACACGAGACGTCCTGCATCGACATCGCTTTGCCAGTGGTAGCCTGCAATGACGCGGCTCTGCCCGTACATGTAACCGCGTGCAAGAATTGCGTCGGCACTGTCGGGGTTCACTTCCGCGAGCAACAGGGCTGCACTCCAACCCAGTATGGTGTGTCCGCTCGGATACGAACCGTTGTTTCGTAGTGCCTCTTCGTCGCCGGGCACTATGGTAGGTTGCCCATAGTAGACGTAAGGGCGAGTACGCATATAGTGTGATTTGGGAATTTTGCCACCTTGGTCAGTGGTCATTACGCCAACCGACAGCATCTTGTATATGGCGGGTGTTGTTTGGGGCGAAATTGTGAACCCGAAAGCGGGCGATAGGATATGGCAGATATTGTCGACGCTCCACACGGCGTCGCTTACGGCAATGGCTCGACGACGGTCATCTTTGCGCTGCTCCATTCCCCACTGGTATTGGGCCTTGTCGTATTGAAACGCTGCGCTGGCCGTATCGGGAGGTGGCGGAAGGAATTTGACGGCATTGGGCATCTGCTCTTTTGTGATTAGTGGCTCTTGTGCAAATGCCAACGGGCCGACAATCAGGAATGCAATGAGCAGAAGACGTTTGGTTATGTTTTTCGTTTGTGGGGAGTCCATGATATTGAAATGCAGTTTCATTGTCGATTTTTTGTGGCCGATGTTGTGCGGTGACCGATGCGTTTCGTGTATTTTTCTTTTACCAGACGGTATGAATTCTGCGTCAATTCCCGAAGCAGCGTGCTGTCGGCGTTTGCCGGATCGACGCCAATCCAACCGTGAGGAGACATGTTGTAAGGTTTGCCGATGGCGGAGTATTGCTCTTTGAGTTCGTCGATGCGTTCCTGCTGGCATCTCAGTGTGACGACAGTGAATTTGTCGATATCGAAGTAGCAAAACATGTGTCCGGCGACATAGAAAGCCAATACGTCCTGTGCAGCCTTGAATGCCTGGAATGGCATTTTCTCTTCGACATCCACTCCGAGCGAGAGGCAGTAGTCGCGTAATTCTTCGACATTCATATATCGGACGGCAGAGGCACTATTCGTCTTTATAGCCGGCAGCTATACGGGCACGTTTGCGCTCAATCTCGTCGAGTATTATTTTGCGGATACGCAGATGGGTCGGCGTTATTTCGAGGTATTCGTCTTCGCGGATGTATTCCATGGCTTCTTCGAGGCTGAACTTGATGGCAGGCGAGCAGGTTGACTTGTCGTCGGCGCTCTTGCTGCGCATGTTGGTCAGGTTCTTCGCTGTGACGACATTGATGACGATGTCGTTGCCGGGTCGCAGGCTTTCGCCGATGACCTCGCCGGCATAGACTTGGTCGCCTGGCTCGATGAAGAAGGGTCCGCGGTCCTGCAGCTTGCTGATGCTGTAGGCAGTGGCCTCGCCGGTTTCTTTGGCAATGAGCGCGCCGTACTTGTGGTCGTCGATGTCGCCCTTCCACGGTTGGAATTCGAGAAAGCGGCTTGCGATGACGGCTTCGCCGTTGGTGGCGGTAAGCAGGGTGTTGCGTAGGCCTATGATGCCGCGGCTGGGAATGGTGAAGTCGAGCTGGACGCGGTCGCCCTTGGTTTCGATGGTGCCCACTTCGCCTTTGCGACGGGTGACGACATCGATGACTTTCGACGAGAACTCTTCAGGCACCAATACTGTCAACTGTTCGATAGGCTCGCATTTCTGGCCGTCGATTTCTTTGATTATGACTTTAGGCTGTCCGACTTGCAGTTCGTAGCCTTCGCGCCGCATGGTCTCGATGAGGATGGAGAGGTGCAGAATGCCGCGACCGTAGACGAGGAGCGAGTCGGGCGAGCCGGTCTCTTCGATGCGCATGGCCAGGTTCTTTTCGAGCTCGTGGTACAGGCGCTCGCGAATGTGGCGGCTGGTGACGTATTTGCCTTCCTTGCCGAAGAACGGCGAGTTGTTGATGGTGAAGAGCATCGACATGGTGGGCTCGTCGACCTTGATGGGAGGCAGCGGCTCGGGATTGTCGTTGTCGCAGATGGTGTCGCCGATTTCGAACATCACGTTCTTGTCGAGGTCGAGGAGCACTGCGCAAATCTCACCGGCTTCGACGACGTTCTTGGTGCGTTCTTTGCCAAGGCCTTCGAAGGTGTAGAGTTCCTTGATTTTGGTATGTATAATCTCGGGTTCTTTGTTTTCGTTTTCGTTGCTCAGGTCGGGTCGTTTTGCCAAAGCTACAGCTTGTCCAGCCTGGAGCGTGCCGCGATTGAGACGACCGACGGCTATGCGTCCGAGATAGCTGCTGTAGTCGAGCGACGAGAGCATCATCTGGGTGTTGCCTTCTGCAACTTTCGGTGCGGGAATGTACTTGATGATGAGGTCCATCAGATAGCTGATGTCGTCGGTTGGGGTGTTCCAGTCGGGCCCCATCCATCCCTGTTTGGCGCTGCCGTATGCTGTCGGGAAGTCGAGCTGGTCGTTATTGGCTCCGAGATTGAACATGAGGTCGAAGACAGCCTCCTGTGTGGCTTCGGGGTCGCAGTTGGGCTTGTCGACTTTGTTGATGACGACTATGGGCTTCAGACCCAGTTCGATGGCTTTCTGCATAACAAAGCGCGTCTGTGGCATAGGACCTTCAAAGGCATCGACGACGAGCAACACGCCGTCGGCCATGTTAAGGACGCGTTCCACTTCGCCGCCGAAGTCGCTATGGCCGGGGGTGTCGATGATGTTTATTTTGTGGTCACGATAGCGGACACTCACGTTTTTCGAAAGGATGGTGATGCCGCGTTCACGTTCGAGGTCGTTGTTGTCGAGGATAAGGTCGCCAGTTTCCTGGTTGTCACGGAAAAGTTTTGCTTGATGTAGCATTCTGTCGACAAGGGTGGTTTTGCCGTGGTCGACATGTGCTATAATTGCCACATTGCGAATGTTTTGCATTGATTTTATTTATTTTGATTGAGGTGCAAAGATACGAAAAATATGTGGTTTGCAATATATTTTTATAATGTTCGTTACATAAATATAACGCATCTTTAGGCGATAATGCCTGTATGCCAACCATTCGACCTATGTACTATAATGAACTTTTCAAATTGACATTGTCCGATTTTGACGACTTGGAACGAACTTTGTCGCGTGCCGAATACTGCCGTATTCTTGGACAGTGGTACATCATGACGGCACCTATGGATGACAGCGTGGAACAAGGTGAAAAAATGCTGAGAGAGGCTGTCGCGCTCGGCGATGCCGAGGCAAAGCTACACTTGGCCAATATGTATCGGCTTGGCGATTTAGGCAAGGTGGATATGGACGAATACGGCCGTTTGCTTGCCGAGGCCATCGATGGAGGTTGCCAGCTGGCTGAAATCAGGTATTGCAAGGATATCGCTTATGGAGTGGCGCAAAAGGCTGATTTGGACTTGGCAATCGAAGAGACGCAAAGAAGACTGGCGTCGCAAGACAGTCCCGATCCTCGTTGGTATGACGCTTGGGGTTGGATGTTGTACGGGAAAGAACGTTGTTCTGAAGCTAACGAGATGTTCCTCAAAGCAATAGCGTTAGGGTATGTCGATTCGTATATGGGTCTGACTGATATGCCTGAAAAACAGCAGGAGGGGCGCATGGCTGGCTGTGGCGGCAGCTGTGTGCTGCTTGCCGAAGAGTTGAAGAGAAAGTATGACGAGAACAGCGGAAACGATACCAATGCCGTAGAGTGCTTCTCGGACGATGAGCAAAAGCGTGAGTACCTTAGAGCCAACTATAACTACCGTAAGGAGTTGGCGATAGAGATTGAGCATCTATACGAAGAGGCGGCACGTATGGGCGAAACATTAGGTCTGTACTATCAAGGAATGCTTTATTATAAGGCGCAATATAATCATTATGAGGACGATGGTAAGGCTTTCGACTGTTTTATGCGAGGCAACCGTTTGGGCGATTCCTTCTGTATGTCGATGTTGGCCGACATGATTCTCGAAGGCCGTACTCCAGAGGAATATAGCTATGAGGATGCTTGTTTCTTCCAGCTCAAAGCACTCCGCTATGGCGACGACGAGCAATTGGCGTCGGTATTGCATGCGTATTTCGAGGGCGACCTGAAAGAGTACGCCGACGAAATAGAACGCTATTATCTGCCAAGATTTTACGAAGAAGAGGACGACATCGAAGACGACGATGGCCGCTACGACGCTTGGGCTTGAAAACGTGCTGCGGTAACGCTTAGTTTCTTATTTCGTAGGCGAGGCGTGTGCCGGTCTTGCGGCGCTCGGTGGTTGTCCAGTCGTCGCAGTCTGCACCGTATGCCATTGCGGCATCCTTGTAGTCGTCGCTGTAGCTGTGAGTCACTTCGTAGAGTTCGTATGGCTGGATGACGATTTGACCGAGGTCGCTCCATTTGTCGCCTTCGGCTTTGAGGTCGTCGAAAAACTGTTGCGGAAACTCGCTGGGCTTGTAGGTCTTGTATTTTTCGGCTCTCCAATGGCTATGGGCGAGGAATACGTCGAGTTCGTTATTCTCATCTGTGTATGAAGCCATCTGTCTATCATTGTGTATCAGTAGGCGTGCTTCGTCCAGCGTATGGTACTCTGTTTTCTGCTTGGGCCATTGGATGTGAAGTCTCACATCGTAAATGGTGAGATTGTCGTACACTTCGCACTCAGCGATGATGGTGCCGCCTTCAACCAGTGTCGATACGGGGTACGACTTGTAGGGGTCGTTGTGGAACGGCATGTCGTGATGGACAATGAGGTGCTTGCCGTCGTAGTGGTCGGTGTGACGGTCGATGTAGACATTGAAAATCAGTTCGGGAGTAAGGCTGTAGTGTTCGTCGTCGAGGATTATTTCCCACGGCTCGTCGAGTGGATGCTCAGTTGATGAATGGTAGTCGCGCAGCACTCGAGGCAGCATTTCGCGCTCCTCGTCGTCGAGAGCGTACTCGTTGTCGCCAACCATACTTTTCAGCGTTGCGGTGAGCCACAGGCGCAGTCGCGTTTGCGGGATGCGGTGGCTTTCGGCGCGGCTCTTTGATTTTGTAGCCGGAACGCCCGTGCCGTGCGGCATGTCGGTGACGGCAACGCGAGGAGACTCCTGACGAGGTTTGCCGTTGCGGTCGATGCCGTAGAAAGTGGGGTGGAAGAAGTGGTGGCTGCGGTCGTCGCCGAAACGCGGGTCGTTGTAGGTGCGGTTCCAGTTGTCGCTCCAGTCGAGTCCCTTGCCTTTGGCGTAGCACTTGAATACAGGGTCGCGATAGCTGGCGTCGTTCATCCTTGCGATGTCGTAACCAATTTCGACGACCGACTTTGGAATATAGAGATATTCAATTTTTTCGCAATAGGCAAAGCATTCGTTGCCAATACTTTTAACGCCATCAGCAAGGTATACATCCTCAAGACTGTCGCAACTCAGGAATGCTTCGTCGCCTATGTCGGCAGGCCCTAAGATGGTGACTTTGCGCAGCCTTTCGCAATACTGGAAAGCTCCGGCTTCGATTGTTTCGACGCTTTCGGGAATGACGACGCTCTTCAGTTTTTTTGTGCCTCGGTAGCTGTCGTGAACCTTGAAGGCAGTGTATTTTACGACTTTTACTCCGTCGGGGATGACCACGTCGGGCTTGACTATGGTGCAGCGCTCAAGTATGCCGTCGTGGATTTCGAATACGTTTTCCATGATTTTTAGGTTAAATAGGGTTATGGTATTAGGCTATCAGTCGTCGATTTCGAGACGTATAGTTAGTGTGAAAGTGGTGTAGTCCAGTCCTTTCGATGCTTTGAACGGTTCTTCGGGTCTCAACGTTATGTTGCGTTCGTCGTAGCGTATGGTCATACTGTTGTCGTCGTACCATATTATCTTAGGTATGCCGAAAAGTCTGGCACCTTCGGATGGGACGGGCATATCGTCGATACGAATGGGATGCAGCGAATAGATATTTGGGTATTTGAAAGCGGCAAAAGTGCCGGGTCGGGCATAGCATTTGCTTTCGCCGTACATGTTGTGGTCGGCTTGCCAATCAAAGTCTACCTTACATACGTCCCATTTGGGCGGATAGTCGGCGGGGAGCGAGAAGGTGTAAGTACGTTGGAAAGTGCGTTCGGCAGTCTTGATGGTGGCGTCTATTTCAATCGATGTGACATTGTCCAGAAGATTCTTTGCATCGTCTTCTGCCAGTCGGTCAATCAGTTTCTGCGGAAAGTCCTTTGCGTCAATGTGGCAGTATTGGCTTGTGGGTTTCTGATAGTTGCGTCCCAACGAGATTGTCAGCTGTGTGCATATATGCGAGCGGTCGAAAAGTGATGCTTGCTCGCTGAGGTTCAGCGGGTGTCCGTCGCTTAGGTCGAAGTTTGTGGGGTCGTTCCATTCCTGTTTTTCTTTGGTCATCAGCAGAAGCAGGGCTATGTGTGGACTGCCAGCGTAGGAGGGGTGACCCGCCAGGTAATTGTTGAGCATAAAGGTATTGCCATTCATGACGTAGCAATCGTTTTCATTTCCATTGGGATATATGAACGATGCGCAGGTCTGGATAAATAGACCCATGGCAGGAGTGTCCGTGTTGTCGCAGTCGGCCATTTGGCGTGTAAGAGCGTTTGGGAAGTCGCAGTGGTCAAAGTCGGCAAATTCCGAAGAGAATAGGGAAGAAGTGTAGATGAATACCTTGTAGTACAGTCTCGTAACGCGTGTTCCTTCCGGAAGATTTTTTAGTTCTTCAAGACGCTTTTCCGGCTGTGCCTGCCAGTCGATGTCGGCATCCAGAAGCATTTGCAGGCATTGTCCCAGTCTCTTGTCGCCTTTCCAGTCTGAGCAGGGATGGGCTCCGCTCAAGTCGATGGAGATAGGAGTGGTGCGGTATTCGCGAATGATGTTGTTCATTTGGTTAGGGTTAAAGTTTTATATAAATCTATTTCTTCTCTCTCATGGTGAAGCTGCGGAAGCGCGATGTGGTCGACGAGGTCTCCATTACACGTATCAGTTTGTCGCCGAAGTGCATAGTCTTGTCGTCGCTGTCGGGGTTCTCGGTGTGGTATACCTGGAACAGGCGGTTGAAGTCGCGCAGGAAATCGGCACTGCGTACATCGAGGATTATCTCATAGCATATCTCGCTGCGGGGGTTCATTTTGAAGGTGCAGCGATAGTCGGCTGTGTTGATAATCATCACGCCCTCCACGTTGTTTCCGGCTGGCATGTAGGTGATGTCGAACTGCTGGCTTTCGGCACGTTCGTTACCGACGAAGGCTCCAAGCGACTGCACTATGTGGTGCGCGTCACGACCAAGCTGTTCGGCGATGTAAGATGCCTGTGCCTGTGCAACAAAAGTGCATAGGGTCAGTATTATAGTGAGTGCGAGGTGCTTCATTTTGCCATTCTTTCCATTATGTTGACAATTGTGTCGTGCATCTGTTTGTGATATTCGTTGAGGAACGTGCCGTCGGCGCGGTTGGCGATGATGAGGCATACTGTCAGAGCGTTGTGTCCCATGATTTTAGACAATCCGTATATGGCCGATGTCTCCATTTCGAGATTGGTGATTTTCAGACCGTCCCAGCTGAACGATGCCAGTCGCTCGTTGAGGTCTTTGACGCTTGGGGCGATGCGTATATGGCGGCCTTGGGGAGCGTAGAATCCTGGTGCAGTGGCTGTAATGCCGCGCACGGTAAAGTCGGCGACTTTGGCCATCAGGGTGTCGCTACCTTTAACGCAGTAAGGCCGTGCCATGCGGTCGGGCAGCTGCATGTGTTTAACGAATGCTTGAGTCATAGCCTCTTCCAGCTGGTTGTCGTCGTGCTCGTAGTAATTGAGCAGACCGTCGAGGCCGACGGCGTAGGCGGATGCCACAAGGCTTCCTACGGGTATTTCGCTGTGCAAAGAGCCCGAGGTGCCTATGCGAATCATGTTCAGTGTGCGGTGCTCGTCACGGATGGCTCGCGATTTGAGGTCGATGTTGGCGGCTGCGTCGAGCTCGGTCACGACGATGTCGATGTTGTCGCATCCCATTCCGGTACTCAGTGCTGTGAAACGTTGTCCGTGATACGTTCCGGTCAGGGCATGGAGTTCGCGGTTGGTGCTTTCGAATTCGATGCTGTCGAAGATGTCTTTAAACATATTGACGCGACTGGGGTCTCCGACAAGGAAGATGTTGTCGGCCAAATCGTTGCCGGTCATATTAATGTGGTAAAGGCTCCCGTTGGGAGCCAGTACCAATTCGCTTGATTTAAGTTGATTCACTATGTAGAATTTTGGTTTGTTTTTTATTGTTAGTAAGACGTTTTAGCGTCTGTTGCGAGAGCCAGAGTTTGTTGTTGTGCCACGCGATCCGGTCGTCGAACTGCCTCGTGAGGATGTGCTTGATGACGTTGCGCTGCTGCGAGTGGGTGAGCTTGAAGTCCTCGTTGTCGTTGAACTGCTGCGGCTCGGAGTTGTTGCAGAGCTACTGCGATTTGTGCTTATTGATGATGTCGATGTCCCGCGGCTGCCGGTGTTTCCGGTGTTGGCTGAGGTTCCACGGCTACTGGTGTTGCTGGTGTTGGTCGAGGTTCCGCGGCTGCCGGTGTTTCCGGTGTTGGTTGAGGTTCCGCGGCTGCCGGTGTTTCCGGTGTTGGTTGAGGTTCCGCGGCTGCCTGTGTTTCCGGTGTTGGCTGAGGTTCCACGGCTACCGGTGTTGCTGGTGTTGGCTGAGGTTCCACGGCTGCCGGTATTGCTGGTGTTGGTCGAGGTTCCGCGGCTGCCGGTAGAGGTGTTGGTATTTGTTGAAGACGAGCGGCTTGTTGTTCCGGGGTTGCCGGCGTTGCTCATGTTGCTTCCAGAACGAGCTCCGCCTGCGTTGTTGAATGACGTGCTGCGTGTTCCTACCGTAGTGCGGCTGTTGCCACCGATATATCCGTGTCCGTCAGCTGTCTGTGGGTGGTTGACACCAGGAGTGAAGGGTTTTGGAGGCACAGGGGCGGGAGTGTGGGGAGTGCGCATGTAGTAGGGGTGGTATGGCCAGGGGCCTCCTGCCGGTGGCATCGGGGGACGCCAGCCGTAGCGGTGAATCTCGTAGTGGTAGGTGTATCCGTGGTTGAAGTGCGGATCGTGGAAGTGGCGGGTGAAGGGGTTGTAGGGCGGCATAGTCCAGTAGAAGTTGGGCGTTGCCACGGTGCTGCGGAAGCGCAGGAACTGAGCTGCGCTGTACATGCGGTTGCCGTAGGCGTTGTAGAGCCAGATGCAGGCAAGGTCGATAGGCATATAGATTTCTTCGCCCGTGTAGGCATCATAGCCATAGAGCCATATTTCGTAGTATTTGCTGTTGACGGGCTCGGCCCATACCTCGTTGATGATTACGTATGTGGCCAGTTCGTATTCATATCCGCAGTAGATCATCAGTTCGGCCTGTGCGTCCAAGGTGGCGGCCACACGTTTGGCCTGTGGACGTGTAAAGTAGCGGACTGAGCTTGCTGACGCGACCATTGTCATTGTCGCCAGGATGAGTGTCAAGAGGATTTTTTTCATGGTTTACTCCTTTCTTCTTTTCGTCGGCTTGTGGCCTGCGAGGGTTTTATTGGTTTTATTGTTTGTATTCTGGATATGTTGGTTCTTTGTCTCGTTAACTTTTTTTAGCAAAAAGAGCTGCAAAATTCGTACTGTTAGTGTTTTTTGTGTTCGGAATATAGTCTAATTCTTATTGTTCGGCTTTTGATAAAACAAAATGCAAAGATAGAGAAAAAAAAAGAATTTGTCATAAAAATATTTTTTTTCTTGCGAATGAAAAAAAGTTGCTATCTTTGCAAACCGAAAACGATGGTTTTAAAGAGCTGAAAGTGGCTGTAAAATCTTGTTTGTCAAGGAAAGATGCCGGAGTGGTCGATCGGGGCGGTCTCGAAAACCGTTGACCAGCTTGCCTGGTCCCAGGGTTCGAATCCCTGTCTTTCCGCTGAAGGATGCTGATAATGTAGCATCCTTTTTTTTGTAAACATAGATAAGGCGACGATAAAAAGCAAGATTTGCAATGCTGCAGAAGAAGGGCAGAACGCTGAATCCGTGCTTTCGTTCGTTTGTAAGCTGGAAAATACGGTACCGACTTGTGATGCTCGTGGAATCTGTGTTCGAAACCCAATTGAAAAAATATTCGTAAATTTGCATTCCTCCAGAATGAAAAAAAATAACAATATGAGACGTATAACACTTTTACTTTCAATGTTTGCAGCTATGAACATCGCTGTAGCACAACCTACAAAACAGATAACTCTTGAAGATATTTGGGCCAAGGGTACCTTCTCGCCGCGTGGCATACAGAGCATCCGCTCGATGCAGGACGGCGAACACTACTGTGTGCTGACGCGCACCGGAATCGAAAAGTATTCTTACAAAACTGGCGAAAGCGAGGGTATGGTATGTTCTTTCGGAGGACCGGCAATGGCCAAGAAAGCCAAACCGCTGCCCCCAATCGAGGACTATGAATTCTCGGCCGACGAACAGAAGATACTTCTCAGCAGTGGTTTCGAACCTATCTATCGCCACAGCGGTGTGTCGGACTACTATATATATAATGTAGCCGATGGCACCTTCACCAAAATAAGCAACGAAGGCAAACAACGCCTGACGACGCTTTCGCCCGATGGCACCAAGGTGGCCTACGTGCGCGACAACAATCTGTTCTACATGGATCTTGACTCGCAGAAAGAGCATCAAATCACCACGGACGGCCGTATGAACGCCATCATCAACGGCACCACCGACTGGGTGTATGAAGAGGAGTTTGCCATCACGCAGGGTTTCTACTGGAGCCCCGACTCGAAGCGCATCGCCTATTACCGCTTCGACGAAAGCCGTGTGCGCGAGTTCACGATGCAGACTTGGGGCGGTCTCTATCCCGACAATTACAACTACAAGTATCCCAAGGCCGGCGAGGACAACTCGGTGGTTGATATCTACATATACAGCCTCGAGAACGGCACGGCCATGCGTCTGGAAACGGGTAGTGAGAACGACCAGTACCTGCCGCGTATGCAGTGGACCAAAGATCCCAACGTTCTGGCTTTTATGCGTATGAACCGTCTGCAGAACCGTATGGAGCTGTTGACAGCCAACGCCACGACGGGCAAGATTCGTCCGCTCTACACCGAAGAGGACAAGGCCTACGTCGAGGTGCCCGACACATGGCGCTTCCTGGCCGATGGCAAGTCGTTCCTCATCACAAGCGAGCGTGACGGCTACAACCATATTTACCTCTATGGTATGGACGGCCAGCTGATTCGTCAAATCACTACTGGCAACTACGATGTTGTCAATATCTGCGGTATCGACGAGAAAAACCAGAAAATCTATTTCCGCAGCCACGAGAGCGGCGCAATCAATACCGACCTCTATGCAATTGACTTTAAGGGCAAGAAGAAAGAATGCCTCAACTACGACGTCAAGGACAAGCAGAACGCAGGGTACGGAGCTGACGGTATCCGCGATGGCAAATATATCCTCGGTACCTACAACGCCACCTTCAGCAATGGCTGCAAATACTACATCTGCACCTTCAGCAGTGCCAACTGTGCCCCACGCTATACGCTGCATGACAGCAAGGGTAAGCTGGTCAAAGTGCTGCAGGACAATGCCGCCCTTCAGCAACGTCTGGCCGAATATGGTCGTGAGCGCAAGGAGTTCGGTACCCTCAAGACCGACGAAGGCGTGGAGCTGAACTATTATATCATCAAGCCTGCCGACTTCGACTCCACCAAGCAGTACCCGCTCTTCTTCTACGTCTATGGTGGTCCCGGCAACCAGCAGGTTACCAACGCCTACGGCTGGAGCGACTACAACTGGTTCCGAATGCTGGCCCAGAAGGGCTATGTTGTGGCCTGCTTCGACGGTCGCGGCACGGGCGGTCGCGGTGCCGAGTGGAAGAAGATGACCTATCGCAACCTGGGTCACTACGAGTGCATCGACGCCATCGCTGCAGCCAAGTGGTTTGGACGCAAGCCTTGGATTGACGAGACTCGCATCGGCATCTTCGGATGGAGTTTTGGCGGCTACCTCTCGTCGCTCTGCATACTGAAAGGCAACGATGTCTTCAAGAGTGCCATTGCTGTGGCACCCGTCACCACGTGGCGCTATTACGACAACATCTACACCGAACGCTTCCTGCAGCGCCCGCAAGACAACCCCGACGGCTACGACAACAATTCGCCCATCAACTTCGCTGACCGGCTGAAGGGCAACTACCTGCTTGTCCACGGTACGGGCGACGATAACGTCCACTTCCAGAATGCCCTCGACCTCGTCACCGCCCTCGAGAAGGCCGATAAGCAGTTCGAGATGCGCGTCTATCCCAACAAGAACCACAGCATCTACGGCGGCAACACCCGCCTGAACCTCTACAAGCTGATGACCGACTTTATCGAGAGGAAACTGTAAGGAAGCGGAAAGCATGATGGGTCCTATTAAGAAATGATAATATCAAATAAGAAACGCAACTTTTTTTCAAAAAATCCCGATTTGTTCGGGATTTTTTGTATTTTTGTAACTTGATAGATTGGGCTAAAAATAGTCCAAGTGTTTGTTATTTAATAAAGTATATTAAATGAAGAAACTTTTTACCATTTTGGCTTTTGCCATGCTCGTCAATATTTCTGCCAAAGCTCAGTTTGTGCAGTATGGTGCCATTCTTGGAAACGGCGTTTCGTATGTGGCCGACGACCTGCTTACCAGTTCGCCTATTTTTGCCTTTACAATCGGCGGATATGTCGACTATATGTTTACCGAATGGAAAAACCCATGGTCTGAGAATGTCTATCTGCGCACGGGGCTGAATATCAATCGTCGTGGTACTAATTTTTCGCAGGACCTGACGCACATGACTTCGATGCGTCGCGGCTATTTCCATAACTGGTACGCCCAGATACCTGTTATTTTCGGTTTCCGCTACGAGCTGCCGCAGCTACCTGCTGGTAACTACATCAATTTCTTTGTTGGTCCGAGTTTTAATGTCGGTCTGTTCGGACGCCTGTGGGACCGTCAGGTCACTCTCGGTATGCCGCAGTATTCGAACAACTATGACACTTTTGTCACCGGAACAAAGGACGACCGTGCTTCGTTCAAGCACCTGCGTCGTCTCGATGCCAGCCTGATTCTCGGAGTTGGCTACCAGTGGCACAACTTTACTGTCGATATTTATATGGACCATGGCTTCGTGGCGCTCATGAAGCGGGCCGATGTGCTGGCTCCGTACGATGTGGCTCAGGGCCTGAACGAAGAGAATATGACCGAGAGCCAAAAGGCTGACCGCAATGCCTATACAGGAACGAACCAGGCGTTTATGATCTGCATCGGATATCAGTTGCCTATCAACAGGATGCAGTAAACTCCTCGTGTAGTCTAAAGACTTAATGGGTCTGCTGATGAAAATAAAAACGGAATAATCATACAAAACAATATGATAACAAAAAAGCCTGCAACGTGTAATGAACCCCGAAAGTTGGACAAAAAACTTTCGGGGTTTTATTATGAGGAAAAGACACACGATTGAGGAACGGATACAAGCCGTCGGGATGTGCCAAAGAGGGCACAGTGCAGATCATGTTTCCAGGGAGTTAGGCATCAAGGGCCACTATGTCAGGGAATGGGTGGAGCGATACCGGATGTACGGCATGGAGGGGCTGGAGAAACAGCCGTCACAAGGGCTGGGATTTGAAGAAAAATGCAAAATTGTTTTGGAGTATCGGGAAAAAG
>Ga0256407_10005071_pt1 | contig 21449 bp, 12 predicted proteins | sample RumenRJG_04DNA_FD_193489 | JGI IMG/M metagenome (GOLD analysis project Ga0256407, IMG submission 193489) | Bovine rumen microbial communities from Lethbridge, Alberta, Canada - RJG_04 | ecosystem: Host-associated > Mammals > Digestive system > Stomach > Rumen | place: Canada: Alberta... | reverse complement strand
ACGACGTAAAGGACAAGAGCGACCGCTACAAGTTCTACGAAATCGACACGATCCAAGTAAAAGGAAAGACAAAAGGAAAGAAAATCTTCTTCCCGCTTGACACCGAGAACGAAAGCCAAAAGGGCCTTGAAAAGCAGTTTGACATTTACGAAGAGGCCTTGCAGGCTTACTACGACGGCGATTGGAAAAACGCCAGAAAGCTTTTCAAGCAGGTCAAGATGGAAGTGGCCGACGTATTCTTGGAGCGAATGGGCGCCCGCGGAAACGCGCCTGATAAATGGAGAGGCATATGGGCAATGACGACAAAATAAAAGAGCTTACTTTATTCTTGGGCGACGAGCTGGAAAGCGTCCGCCGCTCAAAGAAAGTCAGGGTTTACGACCTTGAGACCGAATACGCAAAGACCCGAAACAACCGCCTTTGGAACGTTTGGCTGGCTTTGGGCTTGACCTTTGCCGCGGTAATTCTTGTCACTATTTTTACCGTTCACGGAATCGGAAAGAGCGCCGAAAAAATCGACGTAAACCTTTCTTCGTTCGAAGACTTGAACTTGCAAAATCTCTTTAACCAGTTGGAGCGCGCGCAGGAAAATTTTGAGGAAGCCTCAAAGCGCCGCGCCTCTTTGCAGGGAGCTCTTGACGCCCGATTGGAAAGGGCCAAGCAAAAAATGCAGGCGGACTTGGACTTGTTAAAAAAGACAAGCCTTTCAAAATCCGCTCTCGCCGCTCGCAGGGAAAAAATACAAAGCGACTACAACAAGGAAGTTTCGGCGGCCCACTCAGAGCTTGACGAGCAGCTTAAGACCGCCAACGCGGAAGCCAAGCAGTACGAAGAGCAGCTTAAGTCTTACGACAGCGAGAACGTTGCCCGCGCCCAGGAATGGGAAAAGAAAATGGACAGCGAGCGCCAAGCCCGCCAGCTGGAAAGGCAAAAATTGGTGGACGACTACGAGGCGCAGCTTGCCGAAGCCAAGAACCTTTTGGAAGAAACCCGCAAAAAGGACTTTGAGGAGCGCAAGAACGCCACAAACGAAATCACCAAGCGCTACGAGGAAGAAATCGCGGGCTACGACCCTGTCATAAAGGATTCAAAGACTACGACGGTCATCACAAACGCCAACCAAAATCCTTTGGGCTCCTTTACCCGCGAAAGCCTTTTGGGCGAGGACGCTCCTGAGCTTAGCGAAGAATTCTCAGCGGCTTTGGACAAGGCGTTTGCCGATTACAGCGATTTGGACTACCTTTATTCCAAATCGGCGGCGATTCCCCAGCGCAATACGATGAAAAGCGTCGTCGCGGGCGAAAAAAAGCTTTCTTACACAATCGCCAATAATTTGGCCCGCGCCGCGATTAGCGAAATCAAGGCCAAGGACGGCTTGAATTCCGCCGCCAGCCAAGAGCTTGACGGCATGAAAGTCCAGGTTGAGGAAGCCCAAAGGCTTGCCGCCGAGGCCAACGAAGCCCGAGACTTTGAAAAAGTTGCCAGCCAGTCCTACGTGAACATCTTGAATTCCTCTTTGGTTGACGAAAAGACGGCCGGCTTTGTCCTTAATCCGTCCAGCGAGCACGGCCCGGCGGTCTTTATCCGCGACGCCTACAAGCAAAACGTCACCCGCGACGGAACGACAAAGGTTGACGTTTACAACGGAAAGACCAAAGTCGCCACTGGAAGCCTCCTTTTCTACGCCGACAACTACTACATTTCGCTTGACAAGCCCGAACTCGCCGCCACGCTTTCGGTAGGCAGCACGTTCCGCATCAAGAAGTGAACGACATTATAGTTGATTTTTTTCTATATATGCGCTACAATAGTGGGATATGGAATTTGCAGAAAGCGCTACATTTAAGAAGATCATAGACCCCATTCGCTTTGGCATTGACGTGGGCTCCACCACCGTAAAGGTGGCGGCCCTTGGCCCTAGCGACGAATTGCTTTACAGCGCGTATGAACGACACCGCGCGGACATTCGCTCCACAATCATATCAGTAGTAAACAACGCCCTTGACTCTTTGGAAAAACAATGCCCGGAGGGCGCGGCGCAAACCCTTAGCGTTAAGGTCACCGGAAGCGGCGGACTTGCCGTAAGCCAGTGGCTCAACGTTCCCTTTATCCAAGAAGTAATCGCGGCCACAACCGCCGTCCGAAAAATCATTCCGCAAACCGATGTCGTCATCGAGCTTGGCGGCGAGGACGCGAAAATCACTTACTTTAAAGGCGGCGTCGAGCAGCGCATGAACGGAACTTGCGCCGGCGGAACGGGAGCCTTTATCGACCAAATGGCCGCTCTTTTGGAAACGGACGCGGGCGGCCTTAACAAGCTTGCGGCCGGCGCCACAACGATTTATCCGATCGCCGCCCGCTGCGGAGTTTTTGCCAAGACAGACGTTCAGCCGCTTATCAACGAAGGCGCCAGGCGCGAAGACATCGCGGCCTCGATTTACCAAGCCGTTGTAACGCAGACAATCTCTGGCCTGGCCTGCGGAAAGCCGATTCGCGGCAAGGTCGCCTTTTTGGGCGGCCCCTTGCACTTTATGGAGCAGCTTCGCCAGCGCTTTATCGAAACCTTAAAGTTAAAGGACGACGAAATAATCGTTCCTGAAAATTCGCAATTGTTCGTCGCGCAAGGCGCGGCGTATTCGGCCGAGCGGAAATTCGCTTGCGGCCCCGACGGAAAGGAATTCAACTTTCCGACAATCGCGGCTTTCCGCGAGTCGCTAAAAAATCTTGTCGGCGCCGAGCTTCACGAAGTCCAGCGCTTGGAGCCGCTCTTTAAGAGCGAGGAAGAGCTTAAGGAATTCCGCGAAAGGCACGCAAGCGAAAAGGCCTTGCGGGGCGACTTGGACGCTGCCAAGGGACCGGTCTTCCTTGGCTTGGATTCCGGCTCGACTACGACAAAGGCTGTCCTTACAGACATCGACGGCCGCATCTTGTGGAACTTTTACACGGCCAACGCCGGAAACCCGGTTGACATCGCCGTAAAGACATTGAAGGATTTGTACGCCCGACTTCCCAAAGACGTTTACATCGCGCGCGCCGTCAGCACAGGTTACGGCGAGGCTTTGTTCCAAGCGGCCTTGGGCGTCGACGCCGGCGAGGTAGAGACGATCACTCACTTTAGGGCGGCCGACTTTTTTGTTCCCGGCGTTGAATTCCTTTTGGACATCGGCGGCCAAGACATGAAGTGCTTGCGCATGAAAGACGGCGCGATTTCTTCGATCCAGCTTAACGAAGCCTGTTCGTCGGGCTGCGGAAGCTTCTTGGACAACTTTGCCCGCACGATGGGAATGGACGTCCGCGAGTTTAGCCAAAAGGCTTTGACAGCGCAGCAGCCCGTTGACTTGGGAAGCCGTTGCACCGTCTTTATGAACAGCCGCGTAAAGCAGGCGCAAAAAGAAGGCGCCACTGTCGCCGACATTTCCGCCGGCCTTTCTTATTCTGTAATCAAGAACGCTTTGTTCAAAGTAATAAAATTGCGCAGGGCCAGCGACATCGGAACTAAAGTTGTCGTACAGGGCGGAACGTTTAACAACGACGCCGTCTTGCGCGCCTTTGAAAAAATTTCCGGAGTGAACGTATTCCGCCCGGACGTTGCCGGCCTTATGGGAGCGTACGGCTCAGCCTTGATCGCTTGCGACCAGTGGCGCGACTTGATGGCTCCAAAGCCGGGCGAGCCGGAAGGAACCGTTCACGACGTCCGCACCGGTTTGGCCAGCTTGGAAGAGCTTGAAAATTTCCACGTTGACTTGGAACTCCGCCGCTGCGGAAAGTGCCAGAACAACTGCTTGCTTACGATAAACACGTTCACTACAAAAGACAAAGACGGAAAGGAAGTCTCGCGCGCCTTTGTCACCGGAAACCGCTGCGAGCGCGGCGCCGAGCTTGGCGAAAAAGTTTCTGTCATCGACGCGAGCAACAAGGAAGCGTCAAGGCTTGACGGCTCGGACGCTGGCGATGTTCCAAACCTCTTTGCCTGGAAATACAAGCGCGTGTTTGACTACACGCCGCTTCCTTTGCAGGACGCTCCGATGGGAGAAGTCGGAATTCCGCGCGTTCTTAACATGTACGAAAACTATCCCTTGTGGTTCACCTTCTTCACGAAGCTGGGCTTTAGAGTTCGCCTTAGCCCGCGCTCGACAAGAAGCGTTTACGAAAAGGGCTTGGAAAGCATTCCGTCAGAATCGGTTTGCTACCCCGGAAAAATCAGCCACGGCCATGTCGAAAGCCTTTTAAAGGCCGGCGTAAAATTTATTTTCTATCCCTGCGCTCCCTACGAAAAGCAGGAAGACACCGGCGCGGGCAACCACTACAACTGTCCGATCGTAACAAGCTACCCGGAAGTTTTGCGCAACAACATCGACGCGCTCCGCCAAGACTCGTCGATTTTGTACCTTGATCCCTTCTTGCCGATTTACGACAAGAACCGCTTGGCCTACCGCCTCTTCGAAGAAATGCATCCGCATTTTAAGCAAATAACTTTTGACATGATCATGCGCGCCGTTGACGAGGCTTGGAAGGAACAAGAAAAATTCCGCGCCGAGATCCGGCAAAAAGGCGAGGAAGCCTTGGAGCGCATCATCACAACCGGCGTTCACGGCATCGTCTTGAGCGGCCGCCCATACCACTTGGATCCGGAAATCAACCACGGAATCCCAGAGATGATCCAGGGCTTGGGCTTGGCGGTATTTACCGAAGACGCCGTCGCCCACCTTGGCTCGATCGAACGCCCCTTGCGCATAACAGACCAGTGGGTTTACCACAACCGCCTTTACCGCGCGGCCGCGTTTGTCAGCGAAATGCCAAATTTGGAGTTGGTTCAAATCACCAGCTTTGGCTGCGGCCTTGACGCCGTTACCGCCGACCAGGTTGACGAAATCCTTAAGAGCAAGGGCCGCATGTACACCTTGATCAAGATTGACGAAGGCTCAAACCTTGGAGCGGTTCGCATTCGCATCCGCTCTTTGATCGCCGCCGTAAAGGCCCACGAGCGAAACCACACTCGCCCCGAATACAAGTCGGCCGCCTACAAGCGCCAAGTCTTTACAAAGGAGATGCGCTACAAGCATACGATCATCGCTCCGCAAATGTCGCCGATCCACTTTAGGCTTGTCCAAAAGGCTTTCAACTATTCGGGCTACAAGTTTGAGGTTCTTGACGCGGTTGACCCCAAGGCGGTTGAGACCGGCCTTAAGTTCGTAAACAACGACGCTTGCTATCCTTCGATTTTGGTAGCGGGCCAAATGATCGCCGCGCTTGAGTCGGGCAAGTACGACTTGAACAACACTTCGCTCATCATCACGCAGACTGGAGGCGGTTGCCGCGCCACAAACTACATCGGCTTTATCCGCCGCGCGCTTAACGACGCGGGTTGGTCAAACATTCCGGTATTGAGTTTGAGCGCGCAGGGCTTTGAAAAGAACCCCGGCTTTAAGATTACGCTCCCGCTTTTGCACCGCGCCTTGATGGCTGTAATGGTGGGCGACGTTTTGATGCGCGTCCTTTACCGCACGCGTCCTTACGAAAAAGTTCCGGGCAGCGCCAACGCTCTTTACGAAAAGTGGAACGCCAGAGCCGAAAAGCAATTGGAGTCCCTTTCGCTCCACGGCTACCACAAACTGTTAAAGAACATCATAAAAGAATTTGACGAGCTTCCCTTGCTTCCGATTAAAAAGCCGCGCGTCGGCGTTGTCGGAGAAATCTTGGTAAAATTCCATCCGACGGCCAACAACAACATCGTCGAGACGATCGAAAAAGAAGGCGCCGAATGTGTCATGCCGGACTTGGCGGACTTCTTCTTCTATTCGTTCAGCACCGGCATTTTCCGCCACGAGCAGTTGGCCTTCCCAAAAAAGACGGAGCGCAACGCAAAGCTCTTTGTTTGGTTTATGGAATTGTACCGCCGCGACATGAAGCGCTTCTTAAAGAACTCTAGAAGGTTTGACGCTCCGTCGTCGATTTACGAATTGATGAAGGGCGTTGACGACATCGTTCAGCTTGGAAACATCACCGGCGAAGGCTGGTTCTTGACGGCGGAAATGGTCGAGCTTATTCACACGGGCGTTCCCAGCATCGCCTGCGTCCAGCCATTCGCTTGTTTGCCCAACCATGTAACCGGAAAGGGAATGATAAAAGAATTGCGCCGCCGCTATCCGGGAACCAACATCAGCGCGATCGACTACGATCCCGGCTCCAGCGAAGTTAACCAGTTGAACCGCTTGAAGCTTTTGCTTTCAAACGCGCCGGCTGGAAAGCACCCCGACGAAACGCCAAAGGGAAAGATTTGGACTCCCAACGGCGAGATAGAGCCGCAAGTGCATTTGGCCGAAGGAGCGGTTTTTGTGGATCCGGAACCAGTGGCCGCGAGCGACGTCCCTCCGGTCTTGGACGCAAATTAAAGGAACAAAAAGGAGCGCTAGGGTGGAGCGAAGATTTTTTGTAAAAAGCATTTTTCTTTTTCTTGCCGTTTTGATTTTTTCGGCGGCCGGAACGTTCGCTGAATGGAATTCCTTTGACATTCCCGATTCGGCGGAAGTCAGGCGCCAAGCCTCGCGCGATTGGTATGAGTCTCCGCTTGACGTTGTGCGCGGCCTTAATTCCGAAATACGCAGCAATCAAGTTGGAACGCAATTCCAAATTCGCTTGGAAGAGCAGCAGGACGTTTTCTTAATCATCGTAGCTCCCAAAAGCCAAATGAAAGTTGACGTTTACGAAAGCAAGGGCGTTAGAAGCGCCGTCGAGGATTCCTACAATATGGACAGCCCCGGCTCTTGGCTTTTGGTCCGCTCAAAGAAAGACGGCGCGCCTGTTTCGGTTCGCTACTACTTTGCCAAGGACGCCGGCGTTTATGTTCAGTTTAGGCCCAACCAAGAGGGAAGGTCGTCGTTGGCAGACATGATAATTTTTGACAACTACGCCGCGCGCGGAGTTCCGCTTGGAACACCGTTCTCGACTTTTTACACCGCGTCGTTCGCGCAAATCCAGGAGCTTACAAAAAAGAATTTGCCTTGGGCTTCGGTCGAGCCAAAGACGGGCCTTTACGACGATTCGATTGTAATGATTCAAACGATAAGGTCTTTGCTTGATAAAATTTCTTACGAGGAAGACGCGGCCTACAATGAAGAAGGAAAGCCGGTTTCAGTTAGGAACGGACAGGCCCGCTACGTTCCCGAAGACTTAAGAAAAAAGTTGACGCTTTCGTCGCCTGGTTTTGTAAAATGGATTTGCGACGGAATTGTGGAGCCCTTGGCCGGAAGCTACTTAAAGCTTAAGCCCTTGGTTCAGCCGACTTTTGAAGTGAATCCGACAGGCTCAAAAGGCGTCATGGGCGCCAATTACAGCGCAAGCTTTAGCCTTGACTGGACCCGCAACTTGGCGACGGCCGTCTTGAGCGTCCGCAACAACAAGACGATCTTGTACAAGGATTCAGGCGTTGACATTTCAATCGAACCCTTTGCGGTAAGATGGACGGACAAGGGCTTTCAAAACGCCGCCGGCTACATCGCCAACACCGGCTACCGCGTTCAGTACCTAAAGCCGCTCCTTTATGTTTTGGCCACAAAATATCCCCAGTACTTTTATCTTGCCGCCATCAGGCAAACCGCCAAGGGCAAGACAGGAAACGAATACAGCGTCTTTAACGACGCGGCGGCGATCTTCCCGTACTTTGACGCGGATGGAAAATTCAAGGCCGTTGTCTTTTATGACGGCATCGAATATTCTTTGCAGCAGTTCTGCTCTTCGTTTGAAAAGTCGCAGGGCGCCTTTATTCATCTTGTAAGGGTGAAGGCTTCGTCCAAATTTTATCCGCAAGAGCCGGCTAAGGACAAAGACAATGATTGAGGGAATAAAAGTTATCGCTTTTGACATAGACGGAACTCTTTATCCCGCTTACAGGCTGAACGTTCGCATCATCGGACACTTTTTTTCTTACGCCTGGGAGTTCCTTCATTTTGGCTTGGTTCGCCGGCAGCTTCGAAAGACCGCTCCGCTTCCGAATTTGTTTGAATACCAAGCGCGCCTTTTGGCCCAACGCCTTAAGGTTGATTCGGAAACGGCGCAAAAAATTCTTGACGACATGGCTTACACGGGCCTTGCAAAATATTTTAAGAACATAAAGACCTACGAAGACGTTTACGAAACCTTCGTAAAGCTTAAGGAAGCTGGATACAGGCTTGCCTTGCTTTCGGACTTTCCGCCGGAACAAAAAGGCGAGTTGTGGGGCTTAAAGCCGTTCTGCGACAAAATTCTTTCTACAGAAAAAATCGGCGCGCTAAAGCCTTCTAAATATCCGTTTGGAATCTTGGCAATGGAATTGGGCGTAAAGCCCGAGGAAATTCTTTACGTTGGAAACAGCGCCAAGTATGATGTGTTGGGAGCGAAAAACGCGGGAATGAAAACGGCCTACCTTGAGCCTTTGTGGCGACGACTGTTCCATAAGCCGTTGAAGGACGCGGACATTTCGTTCAAAAATTATCGACAGTTTCAGGAATTTGCGCTAAAATAAAAGTCACTCAGTGGGTGGGGAAAAATGGAAATAGTTTTAATTCTTATCTCAGTTATCATTTCTACAGGAATCGCTTTTGCGCTTCGAATGATGGACCGCGACAACAATTCAATGGATAAAGTCAAGCGTTACGCTGACAAGCGCCAAGAGGATTTTGGAAAATACCTTGACGCTCGCTTTCAGAACCTGCGATCAGCGGCGGCGGAGCTGGAGACAAAAAAAGACCAAGCGGTTGCCACTGTAAAGCGCCTTGCCCAAGAAATGGAAGGCTACCAAAGAATCATCGCCAGCGTTCAAAAGGACAAGAGCGCCGCGGAGCAAATCGAGCAAAAAGTAAACAACTACGGAAAAGCGATCAGCGAGCTTAGCGAAATGACCGCCGCCGTTGAAGAAAACCTTAAGCGCGTAAAGCAAGAGGGCTTGGTTGTTGACAACGTTCGCGCTCGCATCAAGGAAAACGCCGATAATATAGATAAAATTTCAAAGAGCATCCCCCACGTTGTTAGCGACTTTGAAAAGGTGAACGCCCAGCAATTGCGCTTGGTCGGAGCCGACATCCTTAAAAAGGTTGACGAGCGCGTCGCCGACGTAAAGGGCCGCGCCGACCAAATTGAGGCTACGACAAAAGACGCGGTAAAGCAAAACCAAGACGTTCTAAAGTCAATCACCGCTTCTGTAAACGGAATATACGCAGCGGCGACGGACAAAGTAAAGAAGCTTGAAGACGAGGCTTTTGCCAAGCTTTACGAGCAAGCAAAAAAGCGCGTTGAGGATTACAAGGCCGAGATTAGGACAAGCGGCCAGCAGCTTATCAATGAGTTTAACGCCGACATCAACGACAAGCTTAAGGGCGTTCGTTTGGAAACCGAAAAGAGCCTTGGCGAGATACGCTCCGCAAACGACAGCTCCATCGCTGAGTTGCAGGCAAAGACGACAAGCCGCGTGAACGAAGTCAAAAAATTGACCGACGAGTCGCTTGGAGGAATCAAAGCTTCGATCAGCAAGTACGCGGCTGAAATCAAGGCCAGCGTCAATTCAACCTTGGCCGAAACAAAGAAAACGACTGACGAGCTTGCCCTCGAAAGCGCCGGAAACGGAAAGGCCCTTGAGGGAATCCGCCTTAGCTTGCAAAACCAAATGGAAGACATTCAAGAAAAGTACGACGGAATGTATTCCGAGTTGAGCCAAAAGATAGAAGAAAAAGAAAAGCTTGCCTTTGAAAAATACACCGACGCGGCCAAGGTTCACATCGAGACATACAAGAACTCCGTCAATGAAAAGGTCGAAACTTACAAAAATGGCATTACCGAAAAAATCGCCGGAATGCAAGAGACGATCAAAAAGACTGTCGCCGACCTTAAAGAGCATACGGTCACCGCTTCTCAAGAAGCCAAGGAACAGATTGCCGAACTTAAATCGGTTAGCGCCGCCGCGATTGACGAAGCCAAAGTTTGCCGCGCCACCGTTGAGGAATGGAACAAACAGGCTGGCGATCAGATTGCCGATTACGAAAAGCGCGCCAACGAAAAGTTGCTTGAAGTTTCGGCCAAATTGAACGAAGCCGTAAACAAGGCAATCGCCAGCTACGACGAACGCCAGATCAACGCCATGACTGAACTTGACAGCGACTTGGAAAAATACAAGAAGGACATGCTCTACAGATTCTCCAAACTTGAGTCAAGCGGCGGAGACGTTGACGGTTTGGAAAAGACCTTGCGCAAGTCTATGGCCGAGACCGAAAGGCGCGTCTTTGACGACTTTAAGGTTTTTGTTGACGCTCAGAAAAAACAACAGGCCGAATTTGAAGTCAAGATTAAAGAAGATTCTGACAAAATTTCCACCCAGATACAAGACATCGAAAACGCGATGGACGACTTGCGCAAAGAAGCGGTCAGCAGAACTTCAGAAAAACTCACCAACTTTGAAAACTCCTTTGACATCGACATCAAGAATCGCGGCGACGCGATTGACGAAAAGCTTAACGCTTGGAAGCAGGGCTTTGACGACAAGATCTTGGGCTTCCAAAACGGCTACGAAAACGAGCGCATCGAGACTGAAGAAAAATACAACGAGGCCCTTAAGGAACGCTTGGCCGCTTTTGAAAAGAAGTTTGAGGACCAGGTCAAGAAGACCGCTATGGCCGTTCAAACAAACCAAAGCGATCTAAAGGAACAGTTGGCCGAAATCCGCGAAAGCATAAAGGAATTCTCAAAGTCTTACAAGGCCGAGATTCAGGAAACGCTTTCGGAAAGCGGAGTGGAAATCAACGAGCAGACAAAGCGCTTTTCGGCGGAGATCGAGGAGCGAATGTCGAAGTTGCAAGAGACGGTTTTGGCCGACTTGGAAAAATTCAAGCAGGACAGCGAAACCCAGCAGCAGCTTAGCGTTGCCACAATCGAAACCGCGTTGGCCGACTTTAGCTCTTGGAAAGAAAAGTTTGCCCGCCAGCTTGCCGAATCCAACAAGATTTTTGAAGACAGCTTGGAGGAATTTAAGGAAACTTCCGAGGCAAAGCAAAAAGACGCCAGCCTGTTCTTGAACGATTCCTTTGAGGAATTCCGCAACGACGCTCTTGGCCGCCAGCAGGAAATCTTGAACACTGTCGAAGAATTTAAGGAAAGCGTCGAAAGCCGCCACCACGACATCGAGGAAAGAATCGAAAGTTTGGACAACAAGACAAGCAGCTCGCTTGACGAATACCAAGAAAAGTCCGAGTCGATTTTGGCGCAGTTGCAGAGCATGTACGAAGATATGCTTGAGCAGACCGAAGAGCATGTAAAGAATCAAAACGATTCAAGTGAAAAGAAGCTTAGGGCGCTTTCTGCCGAGCTTGAAAAGACTAGCAACGAAAACCGCAAGCGCCAAACAGAGTTGGTTTTGCAAATGCAGAACGATTCAAACGAATTGCAAACTCGAATCGACGATCTGCAAAAAGAGTTGAGCGGCGTTATAAACCAAATGAAGAACTACGACACCGCCAACGAAATGAAGCGCCAGCTTGACGTTAAGATTTCTGAAATTGCCGGAAGTTTTGAGCGCCTTAAGGAATTCCAAAAGACAGCCGACTTGTTCAACAAACAGTACGACAAGCTTGAGCAAATGAACGACGACGCCAATGACCGCCTTGAATCCTTTAAAGCCGGCAAGTCTCAGATTGACGAACTTGAAAGAAACTACAACCGTCTTGTGGCCTTGGCCGGAACGATGGACCAAAAAATCAAGAGCTTGCAAGACACCAACGACGACTTGCAGTCGCTTGAAGTCAAAGTGCGCCAGTTCCAAGACAACCTTGCCGGCCTTAGCGTCAAGTACGACCGCATCGATAAAAAGAGCGAGACAATTGACCAAGTTGCCGGCGACGTTGACGAGGCCTTTGAAAACCTTAAGGACTTGGAAAAGCGTTTGGAAAACGCCGCCCGCCAAGTTATGTCATTGCCCGAAGAAATCAAGGACGCCCAAAACAATGTCGACAAGCTTTTGGAAAACACAAAGCGCATCGACACCGCCATGGACAAGCTTGATTCGTTGCAGGAAATTCTTGACGAGACCGAAAAGAGAATTGACAAGGTTACCCGCGACCGCGAAGGAATTGTCAACAGCGAAAACCGCCTAAGCAAGCTTTCAAAGGACATCGACTCAAAGTTCAATGTTTTGGAAGACATTACCAAGGCCGAAACTTCAAAGAAGACGACAAAGTCTTCTTCAATCACGCCGCGAAAGCGCGAGAACGTAAAGACGCTTAAGCAGCAAGGCTGGCGCGTTGAAGAAATCGCCGACAAGCTAAAGTTGACGGAGTCAGAAGTTCAGTTGATTTTGGACACGGATTTTTAGCGCTTAGCCTTTGTCAAAAGGCAAACGGCTTCGGTTTCTACCGCTTGACAAAGACCGACGGGACCTACGCGCTCGCCGGTCTTTGCTTTTACAAAGACTTGGCTTACGTCCACGCCCAAAACGCGCGCGATTGATTGGCGGACCTTTTGGCGGTGGGGCAAAAATTTTGGCTCTTGCAGTTTTACTACGCAGTCAAGGTTTTGCAATTCCCAGCCGGCGGCGCGGACGTCTTTCCATGCCGCCTGCAAAAGTTTTGCCGAGTCGGCGTCTTTCCATTTATCGTCTTCGGGCGGAAAGTAGCTTCCAATGTCGCCAAGGGCGGCGGCTCCTAAAAGCGCGTCGGTAATCGCGTGCAAAAGCGCGTCGCCGTCGGAATGGCCGTCCTCGCCCTTGTCGTAGGGGAGAACGACGCCGCCTAAAATCAATTTGCGGCCTTTTACCAAGCGGTGCAAGTCCGTTCCCAAGCCGATGCGGAATGCAGGCGCGGCGGCTTCTTGGTTAGGAACGCAATTCTCTTCCTGACCAAGATTGCGGCCGCCCGTACTGACATCCTTAGGATACGTAATTTTAATATTGCCGGGCTCGCCGGGGATGACGCGCGTTTTTTTGTCGGAATATTTGTCCCAAATTTCCGTGTCATCGGTAAAGGCCGCGTTTTTTTCTTTGGCCGCCTTTTTGTGGCATTCCAAAATTTCGGGGAACAAGAATCCTTGCGGAGTTTGGACGGCGGCCAGCGACGAGCGCTTTAGGTGGCGCGCTATTTTGGAACTGGAATCCATTTCCTTTTGCGTTTCGACAGGTTGCAACGCTGGAACCGCCGCGCCGTATTTAAGGGCGGCGGAGACAGTTTTCTTTACCAGGCTTTGGCTTATAAAGGGACGCGCTCCGTCGTGGATAAGAACAAGGCGCGGCGGCTTGAGGGCTTGCGACCCGTTTATTCCGGCTTTTTCCAAGGCCTTTAAGGCGTTGAATACCGATTGCTGTCTTGTGTCTCCGCCCGACGTAAAAATAACGTTGACGCCTTGCGACAGTTCCGCGACAAGAGGGTTTTTGTAAAAGGCTTTTTTTGCCGCGGCCAATCCGTTTTTTGGATGGACTACAAGCAGAGTGGAAAACATTTTTGTTTTGAGAAAAACTAAGGCGGCCTCAGACAAAACTGAGCCGCCATTTAAAGGCAAGTATTCTTTTTTGCCAAGCTCTCCCATTCTGCTGGAAGAGCCGGCCGCCACAAGGGCAACCGCCGCATTAATTGAAGTCGTCGTCCTCGTCGTCAAAATCTTCTTCTTCCTCAGCGCGGCTTTCTAGCGATTCCTCTTCGTCGTCATCGTCGTCGTCATCATCATCGTCGTCATCGTCACGGCCTTTGGAATCGTTGTCGTCCATGTTGAACTCATCGTCGTCATCGTCGTCTTGGATGAAGGCGCGCTTGATTTTTGGAGCGGCTCCCGGCGGCTCAAGCTTGGCGTGAACCATTCCTTCCACATCCTTGGGGTCTTTTCCCAAAGCGATGGCGATTTCGTCAATCAAAAGGGTTCTTGCGCTGTCGTAAAGTTTGCGTTCCTGGATGGGCAATTCCTTAATTTTGCTGCGGTAGTATAGGCAGCGGACAATTTTTGCGATGTCAGCGATGGTTCCTTTTTTGAGCAAATCCAAATTCATTTGGTAGCGCAACTTCCAGTCGCTGGTGATCGGCTCAAAGTCTTCGCTCAAAAGGTTGAGCGCTTTTTTGGCTTCTTTGGCCTCTACGATGGAACGGATTCCCAAATTTTTTGCGTTGTTTACGGGAACCATTACAACCATGTCAGAGACTTCAACATAAATTTTATAGTAGAGGGTCTTTTCGCCGTTAAATTCTTTTTCGAAAATTTCAGTGATTACGCCAACGCCTTGGCTTGGGTAAACGACTTGCTGTTTGACTTTAAATTCAGTCTTTTTTCTTGTAGCCATATATAACTATTATACTACGTTTTTTTGAAAAAATCAACTAAAAAAGCGCCGTTATTAGTCCCCGTGGACTTCATCGATCAGCGCTTCGTACAAAAGCATAAGGTCTTTGTTGGAACGGCGGAGCGCTCCGGCGATTCTGCGCGAGATTCTGTACATTACATGGTAGCCCAAAAGCGGCTCCGAGTCGCAAAGGGCCTTAAACTGGTCGCCTTCAAGCTTAAGAGTTTGGCAGTCGGTAAGCGCGTATATCGAGGCGGAGCGGGTGTCCTTGTCCACAAGGGCGACTTCTCCAAAGAAAACGTTTTGCTCGGTGGCAAGGTTTGCAACGGCAAATTGGTCGTTGTTCGGAGTTCTTTTTCGGGCTTGAACGGTTCCGTCGTAAAGAATGTAAAGGGTGTCGCCGATGTCGCCTTCTTGGATGATGACCTCGCCGGCGCTGAATTTTACCGGCTCCAAAATGTCGCAAACTCTTTTTAGAAGGCGCTCATGCTCCGGGTTTTTGGGGTCCATGTCGGAGAAAATTTCCAGCTTGGCTAATTTTTCTATAAGTTCTGGCTTTGCTTCCATAATCGCTTTCCTCCAATTCACTTGCCGCTAGAATAATTTCCGTGGATAAAAATCGCCTTGGAGCTTTCTGGAATGATGTAATCGCTGGGCGGATTAAAAATCGGAATGTTGCTTTTTAGCGTCTTAATCTTTTTAAGGTTGGCGACGATTTTTTCCATGTTGGGATTTTTCTGCGCCTCGGCCAAGGCTTCTTGCCTGCGGTTGTAAAAGTTTCCTGTGTTTTCCAAGACGCCGATCAAAATGTCTTTGTTTTGCAAAGACTTTGCGTATTCTTCGTAAGGGCCTCCGACAAACTTTGCCGGTATGTCTTTTAGGAAAAGGCCTTGCTTGTCGTTTTCGGCGGCAAGCTCGCGCAAGATGTGGCTCATTCCTTTTCCGCTGGAGGCCTGAACCAAAAGGTTTTGCTCGTAGTCGCTGGTCATGATGATTTCGTCGCAGCGGGCAAGCGAAAGGTGCTTTTCAAATTTTGAGTCGATGATTTCGGCGACGCAGTAAATGCGCGGATTCAAGTTTTTGATTGTGATTACGGCAAGGACAGTGCGCGAGTCGGTTTCTAGCGTTGAGAACTCTTCCGACCTGTCGGCAAGAATCAAGGCACGGTCGGCGCTTTTGATTTGCGCTTTAAGAAGGGCGTCTTCGTCGGTAAAGTCTCCGCGCAAAAAGTTTATCGCCTTTAGCTTTTCGTTGGCCTGAATCGCTTCTATGTCGGAATGCTTTGCGTTGTTGAGGATTACAACCCGTTCCGGCGGAATCTCTGGATTTGCCAAAAGCATTCCTTCCAAAATATTTTCAAAGCCGGGCTTCCAACCGCAAATCAATAAGTGGTTTTTCATGTTTGTCATTTTTAAAAGTCCCCTGTCCTTTTTTTGTTGTCTGTCCAAAATGAACGAAGCGAATTTACCCGAAAGCGCGCCGAATATCGCAACGCCTACAAGCAAAAGCGCCATTGCCGAAAGGCGGCCCCAAAACGAGGCCGGAGCGATGTCGCCGTAGCCTACAGTGGTCACCGTTACAATCGTGTACCAAATCGCGTCAAACAAAGTGTTTATGGCGGAATTTGTTTCTTGCTCCGACTTGAAAATCACGAACATAATCAGCAAGAGCAAAACAAAAACCGCCGACCAAACTTTTACCGAAGAGTTGCTGAGAATGCGCGAGATTTTGTCAAGGATTTTTTTTATCTTCATCTTTTAATTTGATCCTTCTATTTCTCGGAAGAGCGCCGAATAAAGAGTGGTTATGTCGTTGTAAGATCGCTTGATCACTTGCTGCATTCTCTTTGTGATTTTCCTGTAAACGCAAAAGCCCAAACGCGGAAACGTTTCGCAAAAGTTTACAAAGTCCTGGCCGTTTAAAACCAAGACTTCGCATTTTCCAACGGCGCGCACTGTGGCGGAGCGTTGGTCTTGGTCAACAAGCGCGGCCTCGCCAAAGAATACGTCAAAGCTGTCGTCCAAGTCGGCGATCGCTATTTCGTCTCCGAATTGCGTCTTTCTGAAAATTTGGATCGAGCCCTTGGAAAGTATGTACAAGTCTTGGCCGTTTTCGCCTTCCTTTATTATTAGGTCGCCGTCGTCGTAAGAGGCCGCGCTGAATTTTTCGTAAAGCTCGCGGAACATGTTTACGTCCTCTTCTTTTTCGGCGGAAAAGTCGTCAAAAATGCTTACGCGCGCCAAACGCGGAAGAGCTTCTTCGAATGGAATTTTACTTGCCGGCATTCTCATCTTTTGGCTCCTCCTTTACTCTTACATAAATCGCCCTCATTCCTCGCCTTAACGGAAAGTCGTCGTCGGGCAAAAGAACAGGCTCGTTGCTTTTTAGCGTTTTGACTTTTATCAAATCGTCGATGACCATTTGCACGTTTGGATTTTTGTGCGCCTCGCGAATTGCGTCAAGACGGCGCTTTTGAAAGTTTCCGGTGTTTAAAAGCAAGCCGATCAGCAAGGATTTTTTTGACGAATCAAGATTTTGCTCGGCGGCAAATTCGCCGTAAGTTTTTCCCAAAAATTTTGGCGGAATGTTTTCTACCGTAACGCCGCTGTTGGAATCGATGCCGATCAGCGCGCGGATTACGTTTGAAAAGCCTTTTCCGCTGGAGGCGGTGGCCAAAAGGTTGTGCTCGTATTCTGTGGTCAAAATTATTTCGTCGCAGTGGGCCATGTTCAAGTGGCTTTCGAACTTTGCGTCAAAGATTTCGGCGGCGACGTAAATCGACGGGTTCAAGTTTTTTATGGCAAGAACGGCAAGAACCGCGCGCGAGTCGATTTCCAATTGCGTTCCGCCTTTTGATTGGTCGGAAATAATCAGCGCGCGCGAAGCCTTGTTGATTGCCGCTTTTTTTAAGATTTCTTCGTTTGAAAAATCGCCGGAGATGTAGTTCAATTCCTTAAAGTAGGGATGGCTTCGCATTTGCGCGATTTGGTCTTGCGGCGCCTCGTTTATCAAGACGATTTGGTCGGGCGTCAAGTCTTCGTTGGCGGAAAGAACCGCTTGGATTATCGTTTCCATGTCGGGCTTCCAGCCGCACAATAAAAAGTGTTTTGACAAGTTTTTCAATTTTGTAAGTCCTTTATCCCTTTGATTTTGAAAATTTATGAACAACGAAGAAACTTTGGCTAGTATCGTTCCGTAAAGACATATTCGCACAACGCTGGAAATGAGCGTGATCGCCCGGCCCCAAAAGGTCACCGGCGAAAAGCGCACGACGCCCGTGATAAAGGCGAACAAAAAGTACCAGTAGCTGTCGCCGATGGAGTACATCGAGCGGTTTTTTTCCCAAAAATAGGCGGTGTATACGGTGAACAGATAGAAAAGCGGAAGGATGATTCCAAAGCGAAAATAATTTGAGTGGAGCAGTTCCGAGAGACGTTTTTTTAGCTTTTTTCTTCTTGTTCCCTTTACATGAGCCATACTTTTTCTTATTTTGCCTATTATAATAGAAAAGAGTAAATTTTGCAACAAAAAACGCCCCTTGTTGACTTTTTGCGTATTTTTTGTTATTTTTTTAAGCAAGCTATTTAAAAATTTAGTCTTATCTTTAATTCGTTTTTTTATTTTAGCGTTTTTTGTAGGAGAGTTTGCAGTGAAATCAGTAATATTTTCTATTATTATTGTCGCATTGTTGGCGTTTGCCTCTTGTTCCAACGCGGCGGGGTCGTCGGGTTCGTCTGGCGGAGGAAAGGCGGAAGCGTTTGACGCCGATTCTGTTATAGTTGAATGGGATTCGTCTTTTGGAGCGTTTGTGACATTTCCGTCGGAAAAGCTTGAGGACGCGGAAAGTAGAGAAATAGAAGGCGACGCCAATTTTTTTGTCAAATATCAATGGCAAAAATCGGATACTGGCAACGATGGAACATGGGAAAATGTTACGGACATTCAGGCGAATAACTATATATATTACCCCTCCGACGAAGAAATAGGCGAATTCCTTAGAGTAAAAGTTGATTGGATGTATGAAGGATACGAGCAGGCTTCGCTTTTGTCCAATGCTTTTGAAATCCAAAATCATCTTGACTGTTCTGGCCTTGAATGTGAATACGTTCTTGCGGGAAGCCCTGTCGATGCGGGAAAACTTAAAGGCTATGTCTCTGATATTTACGGCCATTGCTATTTGTTAGAAAATTGTACCGTAGCAGTCAAAGAGGACTCAAATCCGCTCTTTTCCGACGACATTCTTTTTGAGGTTTCAAAAGACGGAATGAGCGAAGAGATTTTCATTTTTGTGCCGGTAAAAGGCAAATTAACTGCCGCTCCTTCGCTTTCTACAGACAATACGAATATTTCTAGCGGAAAGGTGAAATTTGCCGCGCCGCGCGGTGACTTGGAGTATTCAACTGATAACGAAACTTCTTGGCATGATCTTGACGCGGATGAATTTGCGGCGGCTGTTGGAAAAGAGATTAAGGTTCGGACAAAGGCCATTGGTGAGGAAGATTGGTATGGCTACGTAAAAGAAAGCGACCCCAAGACTGTTACGGTAACGGATGCGAATGTCGGAACCGCGTCCGACGCCGGAGGAAGCGTTGGCATTGACTTTAAGCATTTGGAACTGACGCTGACAACGACCACCGAAGGCTCGCTTCATAAAGTTACGGCGGTACTTTCAAACGACGACGCCTTTAAGGATTGGTACGGCGCCAACGCCTCTTACAGTTGGTATGTCGACGGTTCCGAAATTGTTACAAGCGATTCCGCCAACTCCATTTATTACGACAACAACGGCAAGACTCTTGTTTTGAATAAAAAGAAATTGAATGGCGTTTATCAAATTTTCTGCCTTGTTAGCTTTAAGGTATCCGATGAATGCGAGGCGCCTGGCAACGTGGGACAGCAAACCTCTGTGGACCTTAGATAAGGAGAGTGAGTATGAAAAGATATTTTAAGACCTTGTTTTTTTGCGCGCTTTTGCCTTTGATTTTTAGCGCTTGTTCAAATCTCATTGTGTCTGACGACAAGTCTCAAAATGGAGGCCAGCTTTCAAGCGACGGAAAGGTCGCGGTGACTTTTGGAATAAACGACGGAATTTCAAGAAGCGCTTTTCCGACTTTTGAAACTGCCGACTTGACCAGCATTTTGATCAACTATTATCAGGGCGATTCTTCAGAGGGCGAGTTGGTCGGCTCGTGGGATTCTTACGCCGACATGCGGAAGTCTTCTTTTGCCTTTAAGCCCGGAAGCTGCTATTTTGAGATTTACGCCGCCATTCAGGACAATTGCTTTTACGATAAAAAGCCGTTCACCATAGCAGAGGGAAACAATTCCGTAAACTTTTACCCTGTCTTGCTCAATGTCGAGGACTTACAAGGCTTGCAAGACGGAATGGGAAGCGTAAAAATAAATCTCAGCTATCCTCCGACAAATGTCGCGCTTGTCACAGGCGGCCTCTATACTTTGGACGGAGACCCGGTTCCGGGCTTTTATGACCGTCCGCTCGCGAAAAAGGATGACGGAAACGTTTCTTATCAAAAAAGCAATGTTCCCTGCGGAATGTATTTGGTAACATTTAAATTTTACTATGATACAGAAAAGACTGGGCTTATGGGAACCTACAGGGAATACGCCTACATTGCCGCAAACCTTACTAGCGCCTCGAATTGCGTGTTGCAAGCCTTGGAAGGACTGTATACAATAACCCTTAATTTTACCGGTGGCGCTCTAAAAGCCAACCAGACCTTCACTGAAAAATACACAAGGCATACGGATGACATAACTCTTCCCGAACCCGTAAAGAGCGGCTGCGTCTTTGACGGCTGGTATGACAACGAAAACTTTACCGGCGAGAAGGTTTACGGCATTCCGTCTGGCAGCGCGGGCGACAAATCTTTTTACGCAAAATGGACTGAGGCCGACAAGGTTACGGTGACATTCTACGCCAACGGCGGAAGCATAACGACTCGCGAACAGGAAATGTCCAAAGACACTTTGACGGCGTTAATGACCGCCGCGGAGCTTGGCCTTTCCGCTCCTAGCGGAAGGACTTTCTTGGGATGGGCGGAAAGCGCCACCGACACGGAAGCCGCGTATCTTGACGGACAGTATGTAAGGTTTTCTTCTGATAACACGCCGCTCTACGCCTTGTGGTCGTCTGGCGCTTCTGACGATGACAAAACAAAGGACACGGACAAGGACGGTTTGTCCGACTACGATGAAATTACAAAATACTTTACCGATCCCACCAGCGCCGACACAGACGGTGACGGCTGGAAGGACGGCGAAGAAGTGCGAATGTACAACGCCAACACGCTCTCGTTCAGCCCCCTCATCGCTGACACGCCGAATTTGGAAGTTACCTTTGACGGAAAGCCCAAGATTAATTACAAGTACACAACATCTACCGGGCAATCTTCCACCGAAATTGAGTCTACGCAAAACGGAACGACGGGCAGCTCATCCAGCACAAGGACAAACACGATAACGCACAGCCTTGTGAACGGTTGGAGCGCGCAGATTTCTTTTGGCCATAAGTGGGGAGTCACTGGCGCCGGCGCCACTGCGGAAACTAACTGGCAGGCTACGTTCGGCTATAACGGAAACGTTTCGGTGGGCGACACATACACCTTTAGCGAAGCGGCAAGCCAAGGCTGGTCAAAATCTTGGTCTAACGGAAAAAGCACCGCCGAAACTAGCGGCAAGACGATGACCGGCGGCCTCATCGAGATTAACGCGAAATTCAAAAACCCCAGCAACACTGCCTACAACGTAAAGAACGTCAACGTTTCAATCAAGAGAATTCCCAACAATGTTTTCAGCTCCGCCATTCCTATGGCCAGCATTCCTGTCAAAGAGCTTGGAGTCATCGCTCCGGGAGCGGAAAGCGCTTATGTAATTGAAAAGGACTTGACTTTGGCTCAAACGGAAGAGCTTTTAAAGTGGTCTTCGGGCTTGAGCATCGAGGTCGCAGGCTATACAATCTCCACTTTCCAAAACGGCGTATTGCAGCCCAACGACTTTACCGAGGCCTTGACCCGAGTAAAGGCGCAGACGGCGGAAGTCAACATCGACTTTGGCGCCAAAAGCGGCATTCCTCCGCAAAAGTTCAATGTCGCCGTAAAGAATAAATACAACAAGAATTCAACAAGCATAAACGACATGTATACAAAGCCCA
>Ga0256407_10005070_pt1 | contig 21454 bp, 16 predicted proteins | sample RumenRJG_04DNA_FD_193489 | JGI IMG/M metagenome (GOLD analysis project Ga0256407, IMG submission 193489) | Bovine rumen microbial communities from Lethbridge, Alberta, Canada - RJG_04 | ecosystem: Host-associated > Mammals > Digestive system > Stomach > Rumen | place: Canada: Alberta... | reverse complement strand
CCAATCCCCAATCCCCAATCCCCAATATTTTCTATTTAAAATAATTTATAACACATATTTAAAAATATTTTTTCAAATAAAAATTTATTATTTTTAGTTATTACTAAATGATAATATTTAATATTTATATTTAAAATAATAATATGAATCTTTTAAATTAGACTATATATATTACAATTTATATTTCAAAAATCAATTAAACCAATTTATTATTTAAGATTTTTTATCTTTCCCAAATAATAAATAATAACAATACAATCCATTAGTCATTTTTCCTATATTAATACCAATATATTTAGAAATTTTACTTAATAGATTATTTCTTCTTTGAAATAATGAATTTGTGTCATCAACAAATTGTAGAAGAACAGATAATTCTACATTTGAATTCATTATATCATAATGAAAATTTACTAATTCTAAATTTTTATCATTTAATTCTTTTTTAATTTTTTTCAATGTCAAAGTTAAATAATTTTCATTTATAAAATTTGAATTTTCTTCATCAATAAAATCAAATTCAGAATGAATAGGAAAAGGGAAAGTAAGTTCATTTAATAAAATAAATTCAGATATTGGTTTCTTTTTTGAGAAAAAAGATTTACAATTTTCGAAAAAAATTTTACCTTTATTCAACATAATTTTATTATTATTATCAACTTGAATATAAGAATCTTTTTTTAAAGTTGAAATAAAAGGAAGATACTTATTAATTTTTTCAATTATAATTTTAGGATTTTTTCTTATTGAATTAATTTCTAAGAACATTGCATCTCTCATTGTTTCTAAATATGAAATTTCATCTGTATTATTTTGTATATGATTTGTATTTGTTTGATTTGAAGAATTTTTTGAATCAGAAGGAATTAATTTAAAATTTTGTCTTTGTTTATTACTTAATAAAAAATTTAAATTTCTCATACTTAATGAGTTTTGATTATTGGAAATTTTATCTAATTTGATATCAGTTCTATTTGAACAAACTTGACATCCCATTCTTTACAAATAATTTAATCAATTTAATTTAATAATTCAATTTGATTAAACTTAAACAAATAAAATTCTTTTATATAATTTTCTGAAACTTATAATATATATAAACAATTTTATTCATTTTTAAATGAGTAAACCATTTATTAACAAAAAAAGAATTGATTTGATAAGATATTTGAAATGATAAAACAGAATTGATAGTTTAATAAAGAAAAGTACTCAATTTATATTTAATGGAAACTATTTCACAGAAAATTAAGAAAAATAAATAAAAAAAGATAAAAAAATATATCAAACAAAATAATGAAAATAGGATTAAAAATAATTTAAAAAATGAATAAAAAATTACATTTAATTTTGTGTTTATTTCTCTTTAGAAAATTTAAATATTATTAATAAAAGTTATTTAAATTAAAATTTTTCACCTTTTTAATTGTAATATTTCAAATAATGACTTTTATAAAATTAAATATTGTAACATATATTTTTTTCTTTCTTTATATTTATATTTTATGTAATAGTTTAGTTCTAGTTAATTTTTTGAATTAAAACTTAAGCAAAATTGCATTTAAAAATAGTTTTTTTTATGTTTTGAAATTAAATAATAAAATTCACAATGTAAATTTTTTGAATATATAATTTACTTTTTTTTATTTATTATAGTATATAAGATATAAAAGAAATTTAAATGTTTTAATTATTATAATTAAGATAATTATCTAAATTAAAAAAAATTCAAATTTGTATTAATATTATATCTCTTTTATTAATGACATTTTTTACTAATTATTTAAAAATGAGAATATTATAAGATAATAAATTCCAAAAAAAAATTAATTTATTTAGTATCAATATTGAAAAAAATAACAATTGTACTTATATAATTTGGTTTACATATTTATTCATTTTAAATTTTTTTAAATATTAATTATAAAAAAAAATAAAAAATAAATTAAATTTAATGGGTGGGTGTTGCCAAAGTAAAGATAATGTAAATATATAATTAATATAATAAGAATGAAATAGGATTACCTTCTCCTAGTACTGAAAATAATAATAATGAAAATGAATTAAATAATAATAATGTTCAATTAAGTAATTCAAAAATAACTGATAAAAATTTTAGACTTAGAAATCTGGGAAGTATGTATACATTTAAAAATTATTCTTTTGAAGAAGGAATTGAAAAAATGGATAGTTCTAATAAAATAAAAACTTTTAAAGAACAAAAGTCTATAAAAAAATGAAAAAAAGTAAATTAATATATTTATTTGATATGATTTTTGTGAAAATAATTAACTCTATTAATGTAAATTGTTTTTTATTTCCTTATAATAAATAATTTCATATAAACTTTAATTTTTACTTTTTTACATTGTCAATTTTTGAATAATTTTTTTTCATATAATTTTCGATTATAAAATAATAATTAAATTTAAATTATTTAAAATAAAAATATTTTTTAAAGAATTAATTTAAAAAAATGGAAATTGAAAATAAAAAAGAAAAAAGAAAAATTGCATTTTCATGTGATAAATGCCATTTAATTCCATTAATAATATATTTTAATCATTCATTAGAAAATGGAAATTCAATAGATTATTGTTGTTTAAATAATCATTCACAATTAAAACCTTTAAAAAATTATATTATTGAAAATCAAATAGAAATAAAATATTTTTGTTCTATTTGTAATAAACATTTAATTGAAAATAACGTTTATTATTCTAATAATTCAAGTTTATTTTGTGAAGAATGTAATTATAAAAAAGATAAGAAAATAAAAACAGTTTTAATTAAAAATGTATTAGATTTAAATTTTACTTGCTTTTTACATAATGAAATATTCAATGGTTATTGCTTGGATTGTTTAGTTAATATATGTGAAAAATGCAAAGAACATAATGGACATAATATTTTTTATTTTAAAGATAATATTAATTCTTGGGTATTAAATTTAAAAGAAAAAATAAAGGAAGCTGAAAAATTTGTCAATAATATTATTAGATTCAAAGAAAAAAGATTAAATAATAATAATGCATATAAATTAAATAAAAATATAGATGAAATTGAAAAAATATATAATAACTTTATTAATATGAATAAAGAACAAATTTTATTTATTAATAATTGTATAAATTATTTAGAATATCAAAATAAAAAATTAAATTTTCAAATTATTGAAAATATAAAAACATGTCTTCAATTTAATTTTATTAAAATTATTAATATAGAACAAGAATATATAACTCATGATTTAATAAGTTTATTTATTGAAATAATAAAATCATATTCTGTAATAAGAAATGCAGAATTAAAAAAAAAATTATCATTAACTCAAGAAGAAAAAAGCAAAATCTTTTTTAATAAAAAACAAAATTTTAATACAATTCCAAACAATTTAATAAAACAATCTTTACCAATTTCAAAAATAAAAATTAATGCATTTTATGATAATCAATTTTGTACATTTAAATCATTAAGAAATGAAGATATATTAGTATATCATAATGGTCCTGAACTTATAATTTTCAATATAAACACACTTCAAAAAATAACACATTTAAAAATTTTTCAAAAAGAAATTCGTTGTATTAGACATTATATAGATTATAAAAGAAAAAAAGATTTAATAATAATATGTGGATTAGAAAATCAAATAATTTTATTTGATTTATATAGTTTAGAAAAAATATTAATAATTAATAATGTATGTGATAAAGATTATTATGTATTATCTGTTTGTATGATTTTTGATGTCCAAAATTATTTTATTATTAATTCCTCTTTATTTGATAATTATTTAAAAATTTGGGATTCAAAAGGAAATTTAATTGGAAAAATAAATGATATAAATTATGTTTGTTTTCTTGATACATATTTTGATAAAAAATTAGCAAAATATTTTATTATAATAGGAAGTAGAAAAGGTTCTAAATCTTTTGATTTTGATAATAAAAGTTTATATTTACAATATTCATTTAATGAATCATATAGTTTAATTACAACTGAATTAAATGGAGAATCAATTTTAATAGAATCTGATTATAAATCTAATTATATTTTTATATATGATTTTCATAAAGGAGATATTTTAAAAGAATATTATAAAAATAATATTTATTCACCTGGTTTAGGTCTTTGTTTATGGAATTCAAAATTTATTTTTCAATGTTCTTCAAGAATGAGTTTATATGGTATTAATTTAGAAAATGATAAAATTATTACATTTAATGGATTAAATTCTTATATTTCATGTCAAAAAAATGATATTAATGGAATTGGATATTGTTTAATTGCAATTTCAAATAATGATTTTATTGATTTATTAATAGATAGTCAATAAAAAATTAATAATAATTATAAATATTATAAAAAATCAATTTAAAATATTTTTATTTATTAAATAAAACATTTTCTAAAATATATTTCACAAAATTATAAATAAAATAAAATTGTTCATGAGTTTGAATCATTTGTAATCTCATTTCTCTTAATTGTCTTACTAAATTAAAAATATTAAATTGAATTATTGGGTCATTTAAATGTTGTTTTAAATAACAATATAATAAATAAATTGCAATAAAACATCCTGTTCTTCCAACACCAGCACTACAATGAACTATAAAAGGTTTATTATCTTTTTTTTGATTGATGGTATGAAACATAATTAAAAAACTTGATATAGATTTTTGAATATCTGGTACTTCATAATCTGGCCAATTAAAAAAGAAAATATGATAAACATCTTTTTTTATATTTGTAATTTTATTTTTTATTTTAATAAGATTTATTTGAGAATAATCATCATTACCTTTTGAAATAGAATCTTCAACCTCAAAATCTAAATTTTTTAATTTATTGATATTAATATAATTAAAACATTTTTCTTTTCCATTTTCTTTAAAATTACATAATTGAACAATTACTTTACAATCATTTTCAAAAATCATTTGCCAAAAATCATTAATCGTTTCTTTTTTTGGACCTTGAGTTGCAATTATTAATTTTGGTATTGGTATATGAATATATGAGGCATTAATATAATGATTATTAGATAATTTTACTAAGTTTGTTTTATAGGGAAGTATATCATTATATCTATCTTCAATTTTATGTATATTAGTTAATTCTTTTAAATGTACTTTATCATATATTGTAAATGAATTTAAGTAATTGAATGATTGAAATATATTATTTTTGTCAATTTTTAGTTTGTCACCCTTTTTAAATGTCATTTGAAAGGGATTTAAATAATAATCTGCACTATATTTTATAAATAATTTATAATATTACTTTTCTAGATTATCAAAACTTATATCATTATAATCATTTGGAAGTCTATTTGTTTTTTTTATTGAATTTGTTGGAATTTTATTATTTGAGTTCATTTATTTAATTATTATTTCATCTCCTATTTTATAATATTTTTTTAATGAAAAATAAAAGAATTCAAGATTATCAAATTATCAAATCTATTAAAGAGCATAAAAATGAAGTATTACATTTATCAATATTATTGAATAATGATTTAGCTTCTAGTTCATATGATAATTGTTTTATTATTTATGATAAAAAATCCTTTGAAGTAAAATTAAAAATAATAGAAAAAACATCAATAATATATCATGAACAAATTTCAAATGGAAATTTATTTTTATGTTTAAATATAAATGAAATTGCTATATATAAACTATATAATGATAATTTTAATTATGAAATGCTTCAAAGAATTAATGATTTTAGTCAAAAGATTTTTAAAGTTATTGAATTATTTCCAAATTTAATAATTACTTCTTCTTATTGTGGAATTGTTAAAATATATGAAAAAAAAATTAAAAATAATAAATATGAAAATGTAACTTCATTAAATTTTAATACTAATTGTAATAATTTTTATTTCACTATTAAAAATAAATATCAAATTGTTATTTTATCAATTGATAAATTAATATTTTTAAATTCTATAACATTTATTAAATTAAAAACTATTATAAATTCACAATTTAGAAAATTAATATATTGTATTCAAATAGTTAATAATGATTTTTTATTAATTGGTACTTCTAAAGGGATTTTAGTTGTGAATTATGAAAAAGGGATTATTGTTGAAAATTTATTTTTAAATTCAGAATTTAATAATATTATAAAATTAAATGAAAATCATTTTTTAACTTGTAAAATTCGAATTGAATGTCGGTGTAAGTTTTATAAAAGTTATATTGATTTACTTGAATTTATCTTTGATGAAAAAAACGAAGAGATAAAAATAATTTCTGAAAAAAAGATATCAGATAAAAATATAATTAATTCTATAATTAAATATAATCAATTAATTATTACTGGGACATCTAATTCTTTAATAATTATTTGGGAATAATTTTAATTAATTTATTAATTAGAAAAAGAATAAAAATTAATGAATATGAATGAGTCAAATAAAATTAATAGAAAAAATAAAATTATAAATTATAGAAAACTATTGTCATATAAAAATTATCATAAAAAAAAATTTTTTATTGAAAAAAATGAATATATATTTTTTTTTGGTGATTATATTTTTAAAACAAAAAATAATTCTATTAAAATTTTTAATAATTTAAATAATAATCCCTTAATGATTATTGATAATAATGAAATTGGATTGATAAAAAAAATAAATAAAATTTCTGAAATTCTTTTTCTATGTTTAAATAATAAATATACTTTATTCTTTATTGAAATTGAATTAAATTTAATTAAATATTCTATTAATTTTAAATTAGAAAGTTGTAAAAAATTTTTTTGTTCTACATTAAATGAATCAATATTAATAGGCAACGGGGAAGAAATAAAATTATTTTTTAAAATTAATAATTTTTATTATATTCAAACATCTTTTAAAGATTATTTTTATTATCCAATTTCAATCAAAAAAGGAAATAAAAATTATATAATAGATTTTTTTGAAAGTTCAATAAAATTTTATGATATAAAAACATTTGAATTAATAAATACAATTAATTTATCATTTAAAATTTCTAATATTCAAAAAATATGGTATTTAGAAAAAGAAAAATGTCTTTTTATTCATTTAAAATCTTCTTATTTAATATATTTTAATTTAATTTCATATGAAATATTTCAATTATTATTATTAGGTAGTTTAAAATATGTTGAAATTATGGAAAATAAAACTTTTTTGATATGTAAAGTGAATTCCGAAATATTTCAATTAATAAAAATAATTTCTAATAATAATTTTGAAGAATATGCATATGTACCTTTTGGACGCTTTTATAACAATTATTATATTGAATATAAATTAAAAAAATATAAAGAAAAATTTAATATAAATGAAATAAGTGAATTAATTGATCTTTTTGATAATAACTATACTGTAATAAAAATTTAACAAATAAATAATTAAAAAATTATAAAAATTATATTATAAATTTATAATTATTATAATTTTTAATTAATTATAAAAATATGTCTTAATCCCTTTATGTAAAGTAAAAAAAAAAATAAAAAATATATAATATAATACTAAAAAAATTAGATAATTAGAGCACAGTATTGAATTATAGGGATTATTTATAATATTATAAAATAAATATTATACAATACATTAAAAATGGTATAAATAGGTGAAATAAAAATTTGTATAAAAATGTCAAAATACGAAAATCTCTTCAAAGAAATAAAATTAGCTCAAGAACGTATAAAAGGAGTAGCAGAAAGAACACCATTAATAAAATCATATTCTTTATCAACAAATGATCAAGAAGTATTCATAAAATTAGAAAATCTCCAAAGAACAGGTTCATTTAAAATTCGTGGTGCATTTAATAAAATATCATCTCTCCCAGAAGAAGTACGTAAAAAAGGAATAATATGTAGTAGTGCAGGTAATCATGCACAAGGAGTTGCTTTAGCAGGAAAAACATTTGGTTGTCCTGTAATAGCATGTATGCCTGAAACAGCTCCCCAAGCAAAAATTGATGCTACTTTAGGTTATGGTGCTCAAATTGTTTTACATGGTCAAGTTTATGATGATGCACAAGAAAAAGCACATCAATTACAAAAAGAAAAAGGATATACATATGTTCATGCTTTTCAAGATGATTTAGTTATTGCTGGTCAAGGTACTATTGGTTTAGAAATATTAGAAGATGTTAAAGATATTGATACAATTGTTGTTCCTATCGGAGGTGGTGGATTAATTGCTGGTATTACAATTGCTGCTAAAAATATTAATCCTAATATTAAAATTATTGGTGTTCAAGCTGAAGGTGCTCATGCTATGGTTGAAAGTCTTAAAAAAGGAGAAAGAGTTATTTTATCTGCTAAAACTTTAGCTGATGGTATTCAAGTTAAAGAACCTGGACAAACACCATTTGAAATACTTAAAGAATATGCTGAAACACTTGTTACTGTTTCTGAAAGTGAAATTCATAATGCTATGATTTATTTATTTGAAAAACATCATGCTATTGTTGAAGGAGCTGGTGCTGTTTCATTAGCTGCTTTTATGAATGGGAAAATTAATAAAGATCATAAAAAAATTTGCTTAGTTTGTTCAGGTGGAAATATAGATATTGGGGTTTTCTCTAGATTAATTGATAGAGTTTTACTTAAACAAAAAAGAAGAGTTCATTTTGATGTTGAAATTCCTGACCGTATTGGTGAATTTAATAAATTATTAACCATTATTTCTGGATTAAATATAAATATTTATCATTGTGTTACTACAAGACAAATTTTATCATCTGATTTAATGTATGAAAGAATTAATATTACTTTGGAATTCCAAAGCTTAGAACAAGAAAAAAAGGTTATTCAAGCTTTTAAAGATGGAAATTATAAATATACTATTTATTAAATAAAATTATTCTTAAGGGTGTTTAAAATAAAATTTATTAATATTGGGTATTAAATTATTAATTATTAATAATTATTATATTCTTTTAAAATTCTTTTTTTATTTTTTATTTTTTTTTCTAATAATATTTTGAATTATTATTTATAAATAATTATTTAATATATAAAAAATTCATTTACAACAAATTTTTTTTTTAGGTTCATCATCATTTTCATCAAGTGAAATAATACTAGTAGGAGTAGATGAATTAATACCTTGTTTAATTCCACAGGAATCATTAGTCAAATCATAATAACCTTCTTTAATCCTATTTGAAATATTCTCAGCACTTTTTAAAAAAATGTCTTCAACATTACTACCAGTTTTAGCAGAAGTTTCATAAAAAATCATTTTATTTTTATTAGCTAATTCCATTCCTTCATCATAATTAACTTGTCTTTCAGAATTTAAATCACTTTTATTACCAACAAGAACTAAAAGAACAGTTTTAGGTGATTGTGTTTTACAATCTTCAATCCAACTTTGAATATGATTAAAACTCTCTCTATTAGTAATATCATAAACAACTAAAGCACAAACACTATTTTTATAATAAGCTCTTGTTATTGAACGAAAATTTTCTTGTCCTGCTGTGTCCCATATTTGAATTCTATATATTTGATCATTTATTTCTACATTTTTTGCTCCAAATTCTACTCCTATTGTTGCTTGATATTCATCATTAAATCTATCATGAGCGTAACGAAGGAGAAGATTACTTTTCCCTACTGCTGAATCTCCTATTACTATATATTTTAATAGATAATGAAAACTAATTGACATTTTTATTATTTATTTGTTTTATTTTTTTTTATTTTTTTATTTTTTGATAATTTTGGAGATGTGTTTTTATTATGAATCTATATTAATAAATGTAAAAAAAATAAAAATGGCATCTGAAGGAAAACAAATTCCTTTTATTAAAATAACATTTTTAGGTTGGTGTAAAGTTGGAAAAACTTCAATAATAAATAAATTAGTTAGTAAAACATTTTCTCCAATATATGAACCAACAACAGATACAAATACATATCAATTAAAATTAAATTTAAAAGATGATGGTCAAAAAGCATATGTTAATTTAATATTAGAAGATGTATTTGGATTAAATAATACAATATTAAATAAACCACAAGATTTAATAATATCATCAAATATAAGAAAAAAAAGAGAACATATGAGTAAAATTTTTAGAGAAATAATGTTAACTTCAACAGAGAAAAGAAATAAATTAGTAAAACAAGAAAAAAAACAAATGCAAAAAACAGTTAAAAAACAAATTAATATGAGAGATGAAAGATTTAATGATTTTTTAGGTGAAGGTTCAGAATATATTGATAGAAATGGATTTGTATTTGTATGTGATATAACGAATTTAAAATCATTTGATAGTGTTCTTAATATAATACAAAAAATGGAAGAAATAGAAAAAACAAATAATTTAAATTATTCAAAAATGATTTTATTTAATAAATATGATAAAGTTGATGTTACTAAATTTAATGAAGAAATTGAAAGTAGAAGAACTTTAATTGAAGAATATCAAAATAATAAACATAGAATTGATATGTTTAGAGTTTCTGCTTTAACTGAATATGGTCTTATTGAAGCATTTAGGAGATTTTTATATAGAATTCATCAAGAATTAAGAAATATATCACAAAATGATGGTATTGAAGATCCTGATGAAGAAGAAATTGTAAAATTTAAACCACAATGTATTGATAAAGCTAATTCTTGTACTAAATCTTTATTTTGTGGAAAAGCTCTTTTTTTCTGTGGTGCTGATAGTGATGATGAAAATGAAGATAATGATGAATAAATAAGTATAATACATTATTTTTTTTTTATTTTTTTAAATTTAATTTTTTATATTTTTTTTATAAATTGATTTTAAAAAGTCTACTTTTTATAATAATTTTATAATCAAAAATAAACAAAAACCAAATAGTCATATGATAATTGATAAAAATTGTAATTTAGATATTCCAACTATTTATGATGAATTATCTAATGAAGAAATGACACAAGAAATGACTAATTTGATTGAATATGATAATATAAAGTTAAATTTAACAAATAATAGTTTATTTAATACTTTTTTTACTTTAGAAAAAAAACAAAAAGGAAGAAAAAGGGAATCTAATAGTAAAAGAAAAATTCATTCTAAAGTTGATTCAGATAATATGAGAAATAGATTAAAGATTTCTTTGTTCAATTTTATAATTGACTTTTTTAATAGTTTACTAAAGAAATTATTTTCAAAAACAATTGGATTCAAATTAATAAATTATAAAGATAAGAATATTAAATCATCTAAAAAATTAGGAAATCAATTAAAAATGACAATGAGTGAAATTCTAAGTTTAGATATTCAAAATAATTATAAAAGTTTGAAAAAAGACCATAATAGACAAATATTAAGAAATATATTAAATGAAATAAATAAATTAGATAATTCAACTGAATATAAACAATTATTTAATATGACATTATTAAATTTTTATAAGAAAATTTATTTATCAAAAAACAGAATTGAGTTAGAAAAAAAATATGGACTTCCAAAAGATATTGAATTATTCTATGATTTCTTTGATAAATTAAATGAAGATGTTGATTACAAAAAAAAATTTGAATTAATTGCTTTAAATCTTCCTAAATTTGCAAAATTAGAATATAATTTTAAACACACAAAATTTAAAAGAAAAAATGTGCATAATCAGAAAGAGTTAAACACTATTTTTGTAAATAATAAAAATGAAAATGAAAATGTATTTGATACTCCTTTCGAACTTTTTAATAATGAAAATAATGACGAACCAAGCATATATAATGATGAATTTCAATATTTAGGAAATAAAAGATTTTAAAATTATTATAAATTTTCCAACTAATTTATTAACTTTTAAATTTAAATCAATAAAATATATTAAAAAATAATTAATATTAAAAACAATCCAAAATCTAAATTATATATTTATTAAATATTTTTAAAATGGATTCAAAAAAAAATGGTCCAAAATATTATGCAGATGTAAATAAGAATAAACCACCAGAATATTCCAATTACGAAAATTTAGAAATAGAATGGGGAAAACAAGAAGATTATGAAATAATAAAAAAAGTAGGAAGAGGAAAATATTCAGAAGTATATGAAGGAATAAATATAAATAATGATCAAAAAGTAGTAATTAAAGTATTAAAACCAGTAAAAAAGAAAAAAATAAAAAGAGAAATAAAAATACTTCAAAATTTAAAAGGAGGACCAAATATAGTAAAATTATTAGATGTAGTAAGAGATCCATCATCAAAATCACCATGTATAATAACAGAATGGATTGATAATGTAGATTATAAAAATTTATTTCCAACATTAACTGATTCTGATATAAGATATTATATTTATCAAGTATTAATTGCTTTAGATTATAGTCATTCAATGGGAATAATGCATAGAGATGTTAAACCACAAAATTTAATTATTAATCATCAAAAAAAAGAACTTAGATTAATTGATTGGGGTTTAGCTGAATTTTATAATCCTAATCAAGATTATAATGTTAGAGTTGCTTCTCGTTATTTTAAAGGTCCTGAATTATTAGTTGATGATATTTATTATGATTATTCTTTAGATATTTGGAGTCTTGGTTGTATGTTTGCTGGTATGATATTTAAAAAAGAACCTTTCTTTCAAGGACATGATAATTATGATCAATTAGTTAAAATTGCTAAAGTTTTAGGTACTGAAGATTTATTTAAATATATTGAAAAATATGGATTAAATTTAGGTGCTCATTATAGTGGAATTTTAGGGAATTATCCTAGGAAACCTTGGAATAAATTTATTACTAGTGAAAATCAATCTTTATGTCCTGATGAAGCTCTTGATTTACTTAATAAAATGTTAATTTATGATCATGCTGAAAGAATTACTCCTAAAGAAGCTATGTTACATCCTTATTTTGCTGAATTAAGAGAAAAATTTGCTAAAGAAGGTAATCCTTCTTTATTAACTGATACAAAATAAATAAAATAAATTTTTTTAAATTAATTTGAAGAAATTTAAATATAAATTAATTTAAACATTAATTAATAATTAATTTTTTTTTTTTTAATGTTAATATCAAATATTATTTCTTCTAAATAATTATTTTCGATACTTTCAAAATTTATTCCATATTTTTGATTTAAATTTTCTAAAATATTTTTACCTTCTGAAATATTCCTTTCAGTATCTTCATTTTTAATTTCAAAAGTACTAATTCCCATACAATTACCAATTCTACTAATAATATTAAATAAATTCAATATAATTAATAAAATTAACACAGATGGAAAAAATTTAATAAGATTTTTATAAATTTTTTCTGCTTCCTTCATTCCATCATTATCACTTTTCATTGTTCCAGTTCCATAATTTTGACTTATTATTAAATTAGTTAATCCAGTAATTTGACAAAAATTAATACAAATAGGAAAACCTATTCTCGCCATCATATTACAAACAAAAAGTACTGAATTTGAATCAGTTTGTCTATTTCCATACATTTGACAAAGAAATGAAACTTTCATTTTAAAAATAGTATATAAAGAAAGATAAAATAAAAACATAATTTGAAGTAAAGTAATAAAATGTACTAATACAATATTATTTGTTAACTTAATTAAATATCCCATTATTGAAAATGCATCATCACTAATTGATGATGATATTTCTCCATATAAAGTAATTATTTCTAATAAAATAGAAATTACTGCAAATGAAATTTTATAAATTGGTTTTATATAAATATAATATAATTCTTTTCTTTTAGTTAATTCCATATAATTAATTCCTTTTTCCAATTCATTACTTAAAGATAATTCATCTTTCATTTTAAGATTTTTTATATTTAATATTGAAAGAATCAAAACCCATTTTTTATATTTTTTTTTCATTAAAAATATTCCTCTTTGTAAATCTATCAATTTAATTTTAACATTTTGATAAAGTAATGCCAATTCATTTATATCTTTTGCATAATTTATTTCATCATCATCAAATATTTTTTCACATATTTCTAAACGAGTTGGTTTATTTTGTTCAAAATTTGTAATAACTTGATTGAAATTATCTTCAAATTTCGAAAGAGGAAAATTATCATTTTTTTTTTCAAATTGTTTTTGAGTTTTTTTTAATTCTAATGATAATTTTGCTAATTCAATAACAATAAATTCTCTCATATAATCTTTTAAATCCTTCATTTCCCATTCTAAAAAAGTTTTTTCATTTCCATATTCATAATGTGATAATAAATTTTTTGGTAATTTAACTAAACTATAACCTAAAAAGAAAAATACTTGTATTAAACCCCAACTTAAAGTTAAACCTATACTTATATTTTTTAAAAAAAATGGGTCAATGTATCCAAATAAAATACAAATTGCACCATATCCAACTCCAGCAAGAACAAATAATATAACAAAAAATAATATATTTTCTTTAAGTGCATATTTAAATTTATCACTAGGAATAAAATAACCTGAAGAATCATATGATTTGATAATAGGAATAATTAACCAAGAAAGAAAAAATATTAACCAATAATTAATAGCATATAAAATATTTAAAATATTTATTCCATTTTTAATATAATTAATATCATCAACAGAAGTTTCATTAACAGTTTGATTATTAGATTTATATTTTATCTTACTTACATCACATATTAAATCTTTTTCTTCACATAAATTAAAAAAATAAATATCATATGGGATAAAAACAATAAGTACAAAAGTTAAAAACCAAACTGATATTGAACCTATTGTAACAGAAATATTTGTATCTTTTCTTACAAAATATAAAAATAAGGCAATAGAAAATATTAAACATAATATTGATTCAATAATTAAACCAATTAACCAAGATTCCATCTTGGAAAAATATATAAATATGTTTAAATAATTATTTATCTATAAAATTAACTTTTTACTTTAAAAAAAAATATAATAATTATTTCTTTTCAAAAATCCCAAAATTCCCAGGAATAAAATTTAAATGTAAATCATAATTCCATAAATGTTTCAAACCAATTTTCAAATATTCAGAATATTTTTTAACAGAAAATCTATGAATAGAATCTAAAAGAATATATCTTTTAATAGTTTCAGTTCTAAAAACATATTCTTTAGCATTTTCATTTTCTTTATTCCATATATCAAAAGGAGTTTTCCCATAAATATCTTTAATAAAAGGATCAGCCATTTCATATAATAAAACTAAAATACTTTCTTTATGATAATTTTCACAAGCTAAATGTAAAGGAGTTCTCCCAATATAATTTTTACTATTTGGATTTCCTCCATTTCTTATTGCAAAAGATATAAATAAATAAATATTTCTTTTTGCCATTATATGTAAAACTGTTTCATGTGAGTAATCATTATTTAATAATAAAAATTTATTTTTAAATGTTAATTCTATAAAAGTATCTATATCATTATTTTTAAGTGATTCAAAATATTCTTTTGAATTTGAATCTATGTATGGATGAGAATTTGTTTCACTGTATTCTATTGGTAAATGCTCTTTATTTAAATTTCTTAGTTGAATTGATGATGTTATTATTGCTTTTTTCCATTTGTTTATTTTTTCTTTTTTTGGTATTTCTTTTTTAATAAATTTTTTTTTTTTATTTGCTTTTATTTTTTTCATACTTTCTTCATCAATTCCATAATCTAATTTTATTCTTTTTAAATTAAATAAAGCTTTTTTAGGTGTATAATCTTTTTGTTCTTTAGGAAATAATTTTATATATTTTGATCTTAATCTATGTCTTTCAGAAAATTCATTAATTGGAATAATATGTTCTGGCATTTCATATAATAATTTTATTTCTTTATGAAGTTCTTCTTTTGATTTACTATATGCATGATTTATTTCATTCATAATTGGTTTAAAATCTTCTTTTAAATACTTTTCAATTGGAATTTCTTCTGAAACTAAATTTTTAACTTTATCTCTTTCTTCTGAGTTATATATTTTTTTTGATATATATCCAGATTTAATTCTTTCTTTTAAAAATAATTTTCTTTTTGTTTTATTTTTTCTTTCACTTTTTGGTGAAAATAATTTTTTATTTTTTTGATTTAAATAATAAAAACTTACTTGACTTCTATTTATACTTTTATTAAAACTTTGATAAGTTGTTGACTTAGTTGGTGATGCTTTATATCCTTTTGTTAAAACAGAAGTAAATAAATATAAAGGAGGCTTTTCACTATATACTTTACCAAAATGGTGGTCTTTTAAATATTTTGTTAAATATTTTATTTCTCTTTGCTCATCAATCTGATTAAATCTAGGAGGTATATTTGTATCTAAAAAATTATCTACTTTTGTTATAAATGTTGGTTTTGCTGTATGAAAAATAAGATCTGTTTTAAGCATTTTTAATTTATTTCTAGGAACATTAATCCCATTATCTAAAAAAATTTCCCTTTTCATTTATAAAACATTTCAATTAAAAAAAATATATAAATAAAACAATTTTATTTTAATAATATATTATTTTTAAAGAAAAAAAAATTTGTAAATTAAATTAATTTATTTTTAAATTTTCTAATTATTTTCTTTTTAATGTCAATTCCCTTATTTTTTCTTTTTCTCATTCCAATTTTCCAACAATACCAATATGTCTTTTATAAAAATCGTCAATTTCCAGCAGATACAGAATCACGTCAAATAACCTTTGTAGATGGTTCAAAAAATCATTCTCAAGAAAATATTACAGATGATAATACAACAACAGTTTGTTTGACATCTCAAATAGGAGATATGTTATGTGATTCAATAAATAATAATGAAGATTGTCATTTTGATGGAGGTGACTGTTGTCGAGGATCATGTCTTTCAAATTGTGAATCTCAATCTCTTTCATCAACATCATGTCGTTGTGGTGAAAATACATATAATTGCCTTTCAACAAGTACAACATGTTATAAATGTGTTCATGGAACTTGTGCTACTAATATGAGTGAATGTTACTCAAATGATGAATATGTTAAATTAGCTGTTAAAGCTTGTACAGGAGATACTTTTTCTCAAGGTAATGAAAATACTACTGATGTTTATTGTGGGAAAGATCCTGATAAAACTATTATTCATTTTACTTCTAATCCAAGTTATCATTATCCTGGATGTGGATTAAAAGATATTCAATGTACTGAAAATCCTTGTTGTAGTGTTGTTTTACTTAATGGTGATACTTATGATAGTTGTTCTTCAATGCAGACTAGTAGATATGTTTGGGATTCTAGTACTAATTCTTATACTATTAAATATACTAGTTGTTTAGAATATTTTAGACAATGTTTTAAAGAAAATTCACAGAAAGGAAGAGGACAATGTTGTCAATGTGAAGATGGTTATGGAGGAATTTATTGTGATACACCAATTTGTAGTAAATGTGTTCATGGTACTTGTACTGATAAAGATACTTGTATATGTGATAGTAATTATAAAGGTGAAGGATGTAATATTCCTATATGTACTAATTGTGTTTATGGTGTTTGTATTGAACCTGAAGTATGTGAATGTTATTATGGATATAAAGGAGATTCTTGTGAAGATATTGTTAGTCATCCTTTATGTGTTCATGGAAATGAAACAAGTGGAGATAAATGTGTTTGTGAAAGTGGATATACTGGGAGATTATGTGAGATTAAAATTTGTGATAGTAATTGTGATTATTGTGATGATGATGGAAATTGTTTTGAAAATTTAGAAAAAAATTGTAAAGGTATTCATGAAAAATGTATTGAATGTGATACTATTAATAGAAATTGTAGTTTATGTGATGAAGGATATGTTGTAGATGATGGAAATTGTGTTAAGATTAATGAAATTATTGATAATTGTTTTAAAGGAAATTCAAGTGAATGTTATGAGTGTTTATATCCTTATATGATGAAAGATGGAAAATGTGTTTATGGAGGAATGATTGAAATTGAACAGAAAAAATATGAGGTTGTTGATTCAAGTGATTTAGTTACTTATACAATTAATTTCAATAGATATTATGGAAGTGATGGGGAATGTTCTGTTAACTATGAAATTAGTCCTCTTAATTATATTTATGAAAAATTTGATAGACTTGTTAATAATTTAGGATATGAATCATTTAAAAGTGGAATTATTACTTTTGCAGATGGTGTTGAAGATGTTAGTATTCAATTTACTCTTACAAATTTAAATTCTCATTTATATCATAATTTTAGTAAGAAACATAATCAATTTCAAATTGAAATATATAATCCTAAGGGAGGATGTATTATAGGTGAAATTTCTTATAGTATTTTAACTATATATGATTCAGAATAATATAAATAATTTAAAATTTATATATAATAATATTTTTAATAAAAATAATAAAATAAATATATAAATTAATCCCCAAAATTCAATATTTAAACACTTTTAAATTCCTTTGTCCAATTATCATATTCTTTTAAATCATTATTACTTACACTTTTAGAAATATTTTTTAAAGCTTGTAAAAAATCATTCATCATAATAGCAACATTCAAATTTTCTTTAAAATTTGTATTTTTAACAATATCTTCTAATTTCATTCCTTTATTCATTTCCCAATTTTTTCTCATTGGCATAAAGGCAGCTTCCCTACAAACATTAGCAATATCAGCGCCAGAATACCCATCACTTAACTTAACTAATTTCTTAACATCAAAATCATTTCCCAATTTAATTCCCTTAGTATTAATTTTAAACAACTCTTCTCTTCCAACAGCTGTTGGTAAAGGAATATAAATTCTTTTTTCAAATCTTCTTCTAATAGCATCATCTAAATCCCAAGGTCTATTTGTAGCTCCAATTACAGTAATTAATTTAGGTTTATCTTTTTCTTTATTATTTCCTTTTTCATCTTCTTTTGATTCACTTCCAATACCATCCATTTGAACAAGCATTTCAGCTTTTACTCTTCTTGAAGCTTCTCCTTCATTTCCTTCACCTCTTTTACTACAAAGTGCATCAACTTCATCAATAAATATTGTAGTTGGTGCATAAAATTTTGCCATTTCAAATACGATTCTTACTAATTTTTCACTTTCTCCTCTCCATTTACTTGCAAAAGATGATGAATGCAAATTAAAAAATGTAGTTTTACCTTGAGTTGCCAGAGCTTTTGCTAAAAGTGTTTTACCTGTTCCTGGTGGACCATATAATAAAACTCCTTTCCAAGCTCTTCTAATTCCTTTGAAAAAATCTGGTATTATTAAAGGAAGAAATACTGTTTCTTGTAATGTTTTTTTTGCATTTTCTAAATCTGCAATATCATCAAAAGATACATTTGGATTTGTTTCAACAACTTCTTGTTCTAACATTTCTATTAATTGTGTATCAGGACCATCACCATTTGAATTAGGATATCTTGCCATAAGAAATGGACTTCTTTTAACTTGATTATCATTATTTTTATTTTTATTTCCTCTATTACTAGTATTAATTAAACTCTTACTTCTATTTTTTTGTGCTAATTTTTTACTAACTTTATCCTCATGAAAATTTTTAGGTTTTTTCCCTTTATCATAATTCATATATCTAGATTGTATATTATCATATTCAGGATTCCTATAATAATAAGGTTCAGTTTCCTCACTTTGTAATTCTCCCATTGGATCACCATATGAAGCAAGTACATCATTAATAAGAGCCATAGGATTATAACTTCTTTGATAATGATAACCATCATTATTATTATTATAATTATTATTTGATTTATATGATTTTGGAAATGGAATACTACCATCAGCTTTCATATATATATCTGTATTAGTAGGATGAATTGGACGATCTTCCCAATCATCTTCTATTATTGTTTCTGGTATTTGAGTTTTATTTCTTCTATTATGTTCACGAGTAAAACGATTTATTTGTCTTAGAAATGATTTATTTACTGTTGAAACTGTTGATGTATTTAATGATGTATCACCTATGTTACTTTTACTTAAATCAAATTGTTCTAATGGATTTAATGTTGTATCTGTATCTTTTGAATTTATATCGGAAGGTGTTTGAATTTGGTTATTTTGATTTTTTCTCCATTCTATTAAATTAAATTCATCATTTTTCCATTCGTTAACTTGATTTGGATGGAAATTTGTATATTGTTTTTTTTGAGGCTTTTTTTTATTATATGTATATGAATTTTTTATACTTTGATTTATTTTTCTTTTATCTGGATTTTGGAAAATAAAATTTTCAAGTGGTTGTTGTTCTAATCTTCTTTTTGAAATATCATCAGAATGATCATTTGAAAAATCAAATTTTGCATTTGTTAATCCATTACTTAATTTTAACATATCTTGCATTATTTTCATTTCTTTTATTATTTCTTTTTGAAATTTTAACCAAATTTCTTTTAAATCTTTTGTTGTTAAATCTTTAATTCTTTGTTTTATTAAATCTAAAGATATTGAATAAAAATTTATTGAATTTTGATAAAAACCTATTAATGCTTGTTCTCTTGCAATTTTTACATATTTTTTTACATTGTTTGCCGAAGCTTTTGAAGTCATTTATTTTATGGTTTTATTAATTTATTTTAATATTTCTTTTTATTTTTTCTTTTAATCAATTATTTTAAAAAAATATTATTTATTTAAAAAAAAAATAAAATCATTAAAATGAGAAGAAAAATAAATTTTTTCCATTCACCTCCAGTAACAAAAAGAAATAATCTACTTTTAAAATCAATAGATCTTCAACTTCCACATTCATTATTAACAAAATCAAACACTCTTTTAAAAACATTAACTTCTTTCGAATCATTAAAATTAAAAACATTCAAAAATCAAAACAAGAAAAAAAACAAAATTGGAGCATTAACAATAAAAGATGATGAATTTATATCATCAAGATACATAACAGAAAATCCATATGATCAAAAAGAAATAAATACAAAATATTCTTTTCATAATAATTTAAATGATGAACAAAAAACTTGTATTCAAAGTTTTTTTAAAACAAATCATAAAAAGAATAAAAGTATAACAACACATTCAGTTAAAAATGAAAAATACACAAATCCATTTAATTCACAACACATTTTAAATTTTAATAATCAAATTTATAATATTTTAAATAATATAAGAATGGAGAGTCAATATAATTCATATTCAAAAAAAATAAATGACATACATAAAAAAGAAAAATTAATAAAGTCAATGCCAAAAATTTTAATATCTAAAATATCAAATTCAAATAATAATGAAATAAAAGAATCAAAAACCAAAAAAATTTTAAGATTAAATACATCTGATACTTTACCTTTATTAAATAGGACAAAAATTTTATCAAGAGAAGATTATTTAAGTCAATTATCAATTAAAAAAAAAATAATTGAAACATTACATCATCCATTATCAAGAGGAGAATTTTCATTATGTAAAATAGAAGATAATACACTTTTTTTATATGGAGGAATACAAAGTAAATTTTTAAATGATATTTGGAAATGTAAATTTTCTATAGAAAAAAAAAAAGATAATAAAAAAGTA
>Ga0256407_10005067_pt1 | contig 21460 bp, 9 predicted proteins | sample RumenRJG_04DNA_FD_193489 | JGI IMG/M metagenome (GOLD analysis project Ga0256407, IMG submission 193489) | Bovine rumen microbial communities from Lethbridge, Alberta, Canada - RJG_04 | ecosystem: Host-associated > Mammals > Digestive system > Stomach > Rumen | place: Canada: Alberta | collected... | reverse complement strand
GAAAAGGGGAGCGGGCGGCCCTTGTTCTCCTTCAGCAAACCGCTCAGCGCGGAGAAGCTGGTGCCCATCGCGAAGAAGCCGAACTTCTTCAAGCGACTGCTGAACCGGATCAACAAGAACTGGTTCAAATCGGAGGTCGAGCCATACGAAAAGCAGGTGAGCGCCCGCGAGAGGATGAGAAACGAGATCAAGGCCAGAGACGAGAAAACGTGCCAGGCGGAGCTGGACAAGACGCGAGAAATCGAAAAGTCGAAGGAGGCGGAGGTCCGGGAGAAGGAAATGAACGATCTGGTGGCGGCAGCCGAGGAGCGGGCAATGCGTACGCAGCTCGGCATACAGTTTTCCGAGGCGATCTTTGAGCCGGAGCCGAAGGTCTTTGGGACGCCGGAGACCGAGGAACGGTTCAAGGGCAGGACGGCGAACGATGAAGTACACAGCAGGCTGCTCAACCGCCATGAAAATGGGAAATACATCGAGGGCTTTATGAGCGCGGAGCAATACAACAATCTGACGCAGATCGGGAAGGACCGGCTCGATCTGGACGCCATCAAGCTGGGCGACAGCGGCATGAGCGTCAGCAAGAGCGATTTCTGCTCGCTGGCGATGTTCACCTGCATGTGCAACGACATCGCGCTGAAGACAGATCAGGAGGGCGAAATCGCGCGGGATGGCTATGACCCGACGTGGCACGAGAGGCTGGAAACAGTGGCGGGCTTTTCCAAGGAGATGGCGGACGAAATCGTCGCCGTCACCGGCACCAGTATGTTCACCACGGACACGTTCCGCATCCCGCCGCGGAACGCCAGCGGCAAATTCATCAAGGACATCATCGACGTCGCCCGCCAGAGGACAGCGGACGCGCTCAACGCCTACAAGAACGGCGACCTTGAGCCGCTTGCCAGGCTCCTTGCCAACGGCGTCAACAAGCAGGCGGGCAACGCCGCCGCGGAGGAGAAAAACTTTGGCCAGGAGTTCGAGGGAGGCTGCGCGTCCTCGCGCAGGCTGATCGGCATGATGAACGCCGACCCGCGCCTCAGGGAGGCGGCGCTGAAGGCGGGGATGGAGCCGAAGAACCTGCAGGTCGTCGAGGGGCTGGGCAAGCTCTGCGAGCTGGACGAAAAGGCGTGTCAGGCAAATCTGAAGCTGGCTCAGGCGGCGAAAAACGGCGAAGAGCTCAGCGCGGAGCAGAAGCAGCAGCTCGCGCAGGACATCGTGACGGCGGAGCTGGCGTTCCAACTCATGGCGAAGGAGAACGTAAACAAAGACATCGACAAGACGCAGAGCATCATGGAGTTCACGAGCCCCGATCTAATGGTGAAGCCAGAGCAGGGAGAGGATCCTCTGGATCACATGAGAAACAAGCTGCCCGAAGGAAAGATGTGGTATTTGAGCGCGGTGAGCGGCATACTGTCGATAAACACCGTCGTGCGCGGGAAGCCGGACAGCATCACGACCCTCAACTCGCCCACGGGGATGGAGAACCTGCAAAAAACGGCGGCGGAGCTGGTCAAGCAGCAAAAGCTGGCGGAAATGGCGCCGGAGCAGATCAGTAAGGCGCTGAAGCTCGACAGCCCAAATTACGGAGGCGAAATGAAACTCGGCGACAAGGGCCTTAGTATCATGAAGGAGATGGGCATGCTTGATCCCGAGGTCACGAAGATCATCCAAAAGGAACTGCGCAACGGCGCAAAGGAGAAGCTCGCGCCCGAGGCGCAGCAGAAGGCGCCGGAAAAGCAGCTTGAGACGGAAAAGAAGGTCAATGCGCCCGAGGCCGCGGCGCCGAAGGCGTGAGCGCGCTCGCGGATACAAACGACGCCGCCCGAACAGGGTGAGGAGGATATGAGCATGAAGCGGAAAAACGTAAGGAAACGCGCGCTGGCGGCGGTGCTGGCGGCGGCGCAGGCGCTTGCCCTGGCGATCCTGCCCGCGCCGAAGGCGGAGGCGGCGGATTTCACCCTCGGCAGCGGCTTCACCGACCCCACCATCACCGTCGCGACCATGTACTACTGGAAGGAGGGCGTGCCGCCCGTCGTTCAGAACGCTGACGGCAAGACGGAGGGCTCTACCATCGGCGTGGAGTATCCGATCATCATCACGTGGGACGATCAATATGCCTTTAACGTATATGATCCGTGGTCAGCGATCGATGTGAGCGATAACAGCCGTGTCGATCAAAGCCCGGCCTATTGGCGCTACTATGCGGAAGTTGCCGACGAGAACGCCTACAACCTGCCGAGCTCGGTCGGATATTATGACCGCGGCCTGCCCGCGGGATATCGCGCCCGCTGGCGTACCTATAACGAGTCCTGCATCAATCTGTTCAACAGGATGGACATCGCGGAATCTCTCAAGAAGACCGGCCTGGCGTCCAGCATGGACGTCCCCACCAACATGTACGCGGTGCCCGCCGAGAACGGCGGTTACGGCATTGAGATCGGGAAGGGCTCGGACAGGTGGCTGCTCGGTGAGCTGAGTTTCCTATGCGAATCCCGATCAGATCGCGGTTTCCTGAACACCATGGACTGGTACCTCCACACCAGCCACGTAGACAGGAAGGACTTCACCAGCGCGGTGTACGGTATGCCGGTGCGGAGGGGGCACGCCGACACCGTGGACGGTTATGACAGCAATGCATGGTACACCAAGGTGGATCTGGATCACCGGACATGGACCTTCGGCAGGGCGTCCGACGGGACGTACAGCATCAGCACCGCCGGCGCCGCCTCGTGGTTTGTGCGGGATTGGAATTCCTCCGGCGTGACCGGATGGAAAACGACGGCAAAGGATTTTGTGAACGGCGGCATCTGGAACTGGTCGGAGGTGTGGCTGTGCCACGACATCGAGTGGTTCGACTGGTCAAAACCGAATTATAACCGGAAGGTTACGATGGCTGATGACAAGACTAATGTGATCTATGTCCCCGATAATCTCACCTATGGGCTCCAGACGCGCGGCGTCCACAAGGACGACCTGAGCCACGAGAGGCTGGCCGGCAGCGGCTACATCAATTACCACTTCCGCGTCTTCTACGGCGAGCCGAATATCGTCAGCTTCCTCCAGTCCGACACCGTGGTGCAGAGCGGGCAGGTCGTGAACCTCGACGGCCCCATCGTCATCGGGGAGAACGCCACCATCACGGTGGAGGAGGGCGGCGTGCTGGTCGTGTCCGGCTGGGTGATGAACGGCGGCTACATCATGGTCAAGCCCGGCGGCATGCTGATCGTGCAGGATCAGGAGCGGCTGGACGGCACCCATCAGTACGGCGTCGTCAACTGCTATAAGCAGACGCCGAACAAGAACAACGGCAGGATCTCCTGCGACGGCATCATGATCGTCAACCGCGACTGCAAGGTCATCGGCGCGGGCGCCTACGGCCTCCAGTTCGGCGAGGGCGCCCAGTGCGTCAACTACGGCCAGCTCATCTCCGAAAACTTTGAGGTCTACGGCGACCATACCATCGAAAACCGGGGCGACGTCTCCGCCGTGTACGCGGGCTGGGGCCTGACCGGCGACGCCTACGTCCTGGTGAACCGGAGGCTCGCAATGGGCGCGACCTTCGATGGTCAGGGCACCATCGAGAAGGCGTCCGTGGTCAGAATGGCGAAGGACGCGGTCTACGGCGACGGCGCGAGCCGCGTCTACATCAACCGCGCGTCCAAGGTCAAAACACAGACCGGCATGGCGAACCGCAAGGGCCATACCACCGACGTCGATCCGAGCATCGCCTCGTATCTGCCCAGGCTGGACGCCGAGAACAACGTGTTTTACTTCGTCGACGGCGGGAACTACCGCTACGACTGGTACGACGGGCTGGGCGCCTTTGTGCGCTTTGAGTACGAGGACGGGGCGTTCAAGCGCTACGACTTCGCCGGACGCAGCGTCGCCCCGGCGAACGGCGCGCCGGTGCCTGCGGAAGGCGTGGCGATCTACGATTCGGCAAGGAACAACTTCTATATCCGCTCCGGCGGCACGACCTACTGGTACAACGGCGCGAAGCAGGGCTTCCTCGATGAGAGTGCGCTCACAGACGTCTATTATACGGGGACGGCGAGATTCCCCGGCGGCGTCACGGGCGCGCCGCTTGTGCAGCACGGCGGCAGCACCGGCGCCGGCGCGGCAGAGGTCGTGCTGGAAGACGGTGCGGTCTATGCGATCGAAACCGGCTTGAAGGCGGGCGTGGTGCTGGATGTGTACGGCGCGAGCAAGGACAACGGCGGAAACATCCAGCTCTTCGAGAACGACGGCAGCACGAGCAAGCGGTGGAGGCTGCAGTCCGCGGGTTCGGAGACGAAGAACGGGCAGACGGTCAACTACTATAAGTTTATCAACGTGAACAGCGGCAGGGCGCTGAGCATCGACGGCTCGACCTACAGCAGCGGCACCAACGTCGCGCAGTACACGCTCAGGGACAACGGCGACCATCAGAAGTGGCGCCTGATCCCGAACGGAGACGGCTATACCATCGTGCCGAAGTCCAATGAAAATCTGGCGCTGGACGTGTCCGGCGGAAGCTCCGGCAACGGGGTCAACATCCAGCTTGATACGCGCAGCGCCGATAAGGCGAACCAGCGGTGGAAGCTGATCAAGGTCGGCTGACAAACAAGAAATGACAAGGGAGGCCCAGGGCGGCATGAAACGAAATTGGAAACGATTGGCGTTCGCGGCGCTGCTCTGCGCGGCGCTGAGCGTCGGCGCCTACGCCGCGGACCCGGGCTATTCGGGGCGCATTGATCCGGAAACGGGCGAGGCGCTGGACGTCCGCGGCCCCCTGGACGGCAGTGAGGGCACAGGGCGGGTCTATGTCAGCAGCGGCGTGAATTACGACTACAACGCGCACGCCTTCATCTACTCCCTCGGCGGAAGCACGGGCGAGGTGTCGTGCGGCGCCGCGGACGGCATGGTGCTGAGCGGGGAAAAGGTCTCCATCGGCGTCTCGCGGGACGCGCCCGTCACCGTTTACTGGAACGGGCAAGAGTTCAGCGGCATACCGGACGAGGTCGCCGACGTGGGCGAATACACCGTTGTCACACAGGCGGAGGGGAGATCGCGCCAGCTGTTGAGGTTCACCATCGTCGGGGCAAGCACCAACGCCCTGGAGACCTTCAGTGTGCCGGACGGCTTCTACGTGCAGGAGGCGACCCGGGATGAGGAGGACGTCACCCTCGACCGCTACAGCGTGAACATGTCGAAAGAGGGAGAGTACCACATCGTCTACACCTGCTCCGCCACCGGCATCAGTTACACGCTGGACACCGTCATCGACCGTACGCCTCCGGAGCTCACGCTCGGCGGCAGATTTGACGATGAAATGCGCACACGCAGCGCGGTCACGTTCGACGGCTTGCAGCCGGGCGACACGATCCGGGCGACGAATATGGGCGAGAGCGTATCGCCCGAAATGAACGAAACAAACACCGGCGGCACGTTTTATGACACGGGCAGATATACGCTGACGGTCTACGACGCCGCGGGAAACAGCGCGACGTATGAGTTCATCATCCTGACGTACTTCAACGCCACAAGCCTGATGTTCTTTGCGCTGGTGCTGCTGTGCGCCGCCGCTGTATTCGTGTACATGCGCTTCAAGAGAAAGAACCTGAAGATCGGATAAGACCGGGTAAGAGAGGAAAGGAGACCAAGGAGAATGCTGGACGGAATTCTTGATGGCATCATGTCTTTTCTGGGAGACACGCTGACCTCTGTACTCGAGGCGATCCTCAACGCGACGCTTTTCAAGGTCCTGTATTACGCGGAGACCGCGCTGTGCTGGATCATTTCCCAGCTTTACGATATGTTCGAGGTCTTTGCGGGCATTGTTCGCATCCAGTATGGGGACGAGAAGCCTGATTACCTCATCAACGTGTTTTTCTCCAATCCCACCGTCAGCAATATCTACTGGGCCATGGCGCTCATCGGCATCGCGCTCACGTTCGGCTTTGCGATCTGGGCGGTGGTGCGCAAGATGCTTGACATTGACGGCAAGCAGCAGCAGTCGCTGGGGCAGATCATCGGCGCGGGACTGAAAAGCTTTTTTCTCATTATCAGTATGACGCTGATCATCAGCGTGGTGCTGAGGATGACGAATACGCTGATGGAGCAGATCGATTACACCTTCAACAACGCGTATCATCTCAACTACTCGGCGGAATACGTTTTCTCGGAGGAGGAATACGCAGCAATGGGACGCGTGCTTGCCACCATCGGCAACGCGTCCGTGGTTCCCAACAGCAAGAACCGCTATAACGTCAATCTCTGCTACAACGAGATCCGGGGGGATATGCTCTATCTTCAGAATCGTGGTGTATTCCTGTATTCCTATTATCAGACGGATCAAAACGGGAACGAGCTGAAATCCTGGCAATCCGTCCTCTCGCAGATTGCCCACAGCACCGATCTGCGGTATGACGTCAAGATCGACGTCTATAACCAGGGTGTGATGAGCAGCGTCACCGCAGCGATGGATTACCTGCAAAGCGGAGGGAACATCGCGCCGGTTTCGTATGTCAGCGATTATTATGAATCGGACGGCAAGGCGCACCTTGACCGCATGGTCTTCCTGATGGGAACCATGCGGGCCGCGCGAAACACCGCGTATAACCGTGAACCGTCTTTTTCGGATGCGCTCCGGGCTCCCTATTATTATAATCAGGGCAAGAGCATCTATAATTTTGACGACGTGGACAGCGATTTCAACATCGGTTTTGCGACGGATTATATCCTTGTCTTTATGGCGGTGTTCGCGCTCATCATGGATCTGATCACCATTCTTCTCAACTGTGTGGCGCGCATTTTCAATATGCTGTTTCTCTACATCATCGCGCCGCCGGTCATCGCCGCGGCTCCCCTGGACGGAGGCGGCAAATTCAAGCAGTGGACGACTGCGTTTGTGGTGCAGGCGCTGAGCGTCTTCGGTACAGTGATTGCCATGCGCCTGCTGATGATCTATCTGCCGATCGTCGTCAGTCCGGAGCTGGTTTTGTTTGAGAAGCGGCCGCTGCTGAATGTACTCTCAAAGTTCGTGCTGATTTTCGGCGGCTTTGAGGCCGCGAAGAAATCCACGTCCCTGCTGACCGGCATCCTGGCCGACAGCGCCGGCTGGCAGGCGGTGCAGGCGGGCGACATGAGCGGCAGCGCCAGCAAGCTGGCCGGTGCTGCCACCGGCGTGGCGAGGAGCGCAGCCGGACTTGGGCTCAAGGCCGCCGGCGGCGTGGCGGGCTTCGCCACAAAGCCGGTGCAGAACCTCGCCAAGCGCGGCTGGGACTCCACCGGCGGCAAGTGGAGCAATCTGGGCAAGGGCGACGAGGCCAAGAAGCAGGCGAAGCAGAGCATAGCCGTGGACGAAGCAAAGCAGAAGCTCTTGTCGGAGCGGGCCGCGAAGAACGGCGGCGATTCCGGCAGCAGCCCAAGTCTGCCGAGCAGCCAGAGCGGTTCCAACGGCGATTCCGGCAGCAGCTCAAGTCTGCCGGGCAGCGAGGGCGGTTCCGCTGCGCTTCCGACCAATAGCACCAGTAGCAGCGCCCCGAAGGGGGGCGGCGGCCCAGCGCCCGCGAAGACGCCGCCACCGCAAAAAAATAGCGCACCGAAACAGCCGCTGAGTGAAAAGGCGCAGAAGCTGTTTGGCGTGGATGCGAGCGGAAAGCCCAGGGCGCCGTCCCAGTCTGAACTAAAAGCTCCCCCGCCTCCGCTGGGCGGCGGTCTGCCCAATAATCAGGGTGGAAAGAAATAATCGATTTAGGAACGTGTAGTTATGACAAGACTGATACCCGGAAAAACCAAGGTTTCCGTGGAGCTGTTCAAAGGGGTAACAATTGGAGACGTCATCGTCGGCGGCATTGCCATGGCCATGCTGCTTCTCGCGCTGGTCTCCAACCTTGCATGGAAATTCGGCGTCTGCATCGGCGTTCTGCTTGTTGCCGCACTGTTGCTGATCCGAATGGATGAGCAGCCGAACTATATCTATATCCTTCATATTCTAAGCTATCTTGGCTACAAACGGAGCTTTGCCCGCCACTATACTGACAAGATGCTGATCGAAGTCGGCGAAGGGCGCATCAAGGATGCCGCTTTTGACGAGCTGTTCAGAGGCGATCCCGTCGACGGTGACGTGAGGCCGAAAAAGAGCAAAAAGGAATTGAAAGCTGAGGCGCGCGAGCGAAAGAAAGAGGATAAGCTGCTCAAGAGCCGCAGGACGCCCGAGGAGGTCAAGCAGGCGATTCTGGAAAAGCGCGCGGAGGAAGCGGAGGAGGAACAAAGCGCAAAAAAAGCAGCGTCCGTCAGGACAGACGAGCAGAGCGTGGCAGAGCCCAAGCTGAGCGCAAAGGAGCGCAAGGTGGCTCAGAAAGAACGGGCCAGGAAACGCAAGGAAGAGGATAAGCTGCTCAAAAGCAAACGTGTCTCTGACGAGGAAAAGGACGAGATCCGTGCCCGCCGCGACGAAGAAAGCAAGGCCGCGGCGATCAAGATGGCGGCGTTCAAGGAAGAGCAGAAGCACCGCGAGCGCATGGAGGACATCATTGCGTTCACGGGGATCAGGGATGGGTGCATCGAATACCTGAACAAATCCTATTATGGTGCCGTTCTGGAGATCGACCCCGTGGAATTCCGCTTTTTCAGCGAACATCGCAGGGCGAATTCCATTGAGAACTGCCTTGGCCGCATCCTGCGCTCCATCCACGCCGGATACAGCGCCAATATCGTCAAGCTTGAGCGCCCGATCATGTACGACAGCTATCTGGATCGTGAGTACACGAAGCTGGAGGCATTGAGAAGCAGCTATGAAAACGGCGTATTGAGTGAAGAGGAGCTCAAGGCGCGCGTGGAGATCGAATACGACCGCATCAACGAGCTTCTCGCGCTGTGCAACGATACCAAGGTCGTCGCGCCGTTTTACTACCTTGCACTCTTTGAGAGTGACAAGCGCCAGCTGGAAATGCAGATCCGCGAAGCAGAGGGCTTGCTCCGCAACGGGGAGCTGAACGTGCGCCGCCTGGACGACAAGGGACTCGCGATTTTCCTCAAATACTCCAATCAAATCGACTTTGACGAGCGGGATGTGGAAAAGATCCGCCCCGAGGATCTGCACCTCTGGGCGCAGCCGGATACCGTGGATATTAAGGTGCGCCGCGTTGAGGTCAATCATATCATTACCCACAATTTCCGTGTGGTGAACTATCCGACCCTGGTGGGCGATGCCTATCTTGCGGGCGTCATGAGTATTCCCGGAACGAAGGTTGTGGTGAAATGCCGCCCGATGGATCGGGCGAAGGCGATCCGAAACATCGACCATTCCCTGCAGGAACTGCGCGGCCAATGGAGCGCAACAGGCGTCGATTCCAAACGCTTGGAGATCGAGACGCATCTTTCGACCCTACAGGAGCTGCTTACCACACTCCAGAGCGACAGTGAATCCCTGCTGGAATGCAATATTTACATCACAGCATATGACATCGTGTCGACACGAAAGGATTACCGCATCCCGCAGCCCCCGGAGAGCGAGCTTCCGAACGTCAACGAGATGAAAAAGAACGTCCGCAGGAGCTGGCAGGAAAGCGGCTATCGCCTGAACAATATGGAGTTCGACCAGGTGCAGGCGTTCATCGGCTCGCAGATCAGCGCGCTCGACCCCATGGCGAAGCAGGGCCGCGGAATCTCGAGCAATACCGTCGCCGCCTGCTTCCCATGGATATTTGCGCACATCAGCGACGAGGGCGGCATCAAGCTCGGTGAGAGCGACGGAATACCGGTGTTTATCAATTTCTTCCGCCGCGACTCGGAGCGCGTCAACTCCAACATGGTGATCGTGGGCAAATCCGGTTCCGGTAAGTCTTACTCGACCAAATCCCTGTTGACGAATCTTGCCGCCGAGGACTCGAAAATCTTTATCCTCGACCCCGAAAACGAATATACGGAGCTTGCCCACAATCTGCACGGTCAGATCATCAACGTGGGCAACGCGCAATACGGACGCCTCAACCCGTTCCATATCATCACCGCGCTCGACGATGACGAGGTGGGCGAGGGCGGGCCGAGCGGCAGCTATGCCACGCATCTGCAATTTCTGGAGGAGTTCTTCCGCCAGATCATGCCGGACTGCGAGAAGGATGCAATGGAGTACCTCAACACGCTGGTGGACCGTATGTATCTGGATCGTAACATCACGCCGGAAACGGATCTTTCCAAGCTGAGTCCCGAGGACTACCCCATCTTCGACGACCTGTACGATCAGGTGTTGGCCGAGTATCAGCATGTGGACAACCAGTTCACGCGCGATATGTTGCGCGCGCTGATGAACTACATCGCCAAGTTCTCCACCGGCGGGCGCAACGCAAATATCTGGAACGGTCCGTCCACCGTTACGACGGACGAGAACTTCACGGTGTTCAACTTCCAGTCGATGCTTGCCAACCGCAATACCACCATTGCCAACGCGCAGATGCTGTTGGTGCTCAAGTACATCGACAATGAGGTCATCAAGAACCGCGACTACAACACGAAGTACAAGGCGCAGCGCAAGGTCGTGGTCGTCATCGACGAGGCGCACGTCTTCATCGACGCGAAATTCCCGATTGCGCTGGACTTTATGTTTCAGCTGGCGAAGCGTATCCGCAAGTACAACGGTATGCAGATCGTCATCACACAGAACATCAAGGACTTCGTCGGAAGCGAAGAACTGGCGAGAAAATCTACGGCGATTATCAACGCCTGCCAGTACAGCTTTATCTTCGCGCTTGCCCCGAACGACATGCAGGATCTTGTGAAGCTGTACGAGAAGGCGGGCGGCATCAACGAGAACGAGCAGGAGCAGATCGTGCAGGCGGCGCGCGGACAGGCATTTGCCATTATGGGTCCGACCAGCCGTTCAACCTTCCAGATCGAAACGGCGCAGGGCATCACCGATATGTTCCAGGAGCGGGAATATCAAAGCCAGTACTTCTCGGGCGAACAAGGGGCGATAAACTGGGAGGACTTTGTCGCGGGCAGTCGCGAAGCCCACGACAAGGCTATCCTGTCCCGTTGGGATCAAGAGGAAGACATAGAGGAAATGGCCACCGTTTCCCGCTCGTCCGTCGTGTTCGAGGAGGTCAACGAGGAGGAGCTTGGGGCAGCGCCGAAGAAGCCGGGCGTCGTCCTGTTCGAGGAAGAGGACGAAGATGAAGAGGACGCTGACGACGCAGCTAAGCGCCACAACATATTGGACGAGGACGATGGCACCGGCAGCCACGAAGCGGACGACGATGCTGCGCTTAGGGGAGCTGCGAGCCTGCGTACTCTTGACAATCAGGGAGCGGACGCTCTGGCGGGACTGGATCCCGTTGCGGGCGGCGCGGCGGTCGGACGGATCGTGTCAGCTCTCGGCAGAGTGGCGGAGGCGCTGGAGCGCGGCGGAGCGATTCCCGCCCCGGCTGCTGCTTCCATACAGGTTCCCCAGCCGGCTGCGGCGAGCGCTATGACAGGAGTTCCTGCCGCGGAAACGGACGCGTGGGAGAGTACGGCAAGCACAGAAATGGAAACGCGTTTGCGCGAGTTGGAAGAACGCCTTGCGCACATGCAGGACATACAGGAACAGAAGGACGAGATGATCCGCATCCTGCGCGAACAGAACGACCAGCTTCGCTCTGCGCCGCCGGAGAGCGCGGAACTGGAAGAATCGTCCGACAGCGAACCCAGCTTCGAGATCGATTGGAGCTCGGACGAGATCCAGAACACCGATTTTGCCTGGGACGAGGACGAGGACGCCGGTGCCGAGATCGCCTGGGACGAGGGCGAGGACGCCGGCGCCGAGATCGACCGGGACACCGACGAAGAGAGCGGCGTCTTCGAGGAAGAGAACGACGAGAATGTGGATTTCATGAGCGCTCTTATCAGCTACGCGACCGCGGTGTCGGATATGACCGTGTTCGAGCGTATGCGCAACGACGGAGAAACGGTGCTGCGCATTACGTTGGATGATCTGACCAAGGCAATCAACGTGAAGCGTGAAAAGGGCAGCTATTTCTGAAAGAAGCTTGCTTCGGGAATCCCTTAAGACAGGAGAGTGAGGTCATGAACCTGACAAAAGAAAGAACAGGCAAATATCCGAGAACAGTCACCGCGAACCGTCATGTGCGCAGGTGGGCATCGCTTGTTCTCAGTCTGGTCCTTTCCCTGCAATTGCTGCCGGTCGGCGCACGGGCGGCGGACGATACGCCGTTGGAATGGCGGCCGTTTGGCCGCGTGGAGTCGCCGATGACACAGGGCACAGCTACTCGGAACACCTACATATTTGAGGTCAGCAGCGGAACGCGGTTGGGCGGCGGCGCGGCGGAAAATGTGCTTTACTTTATCGTTGGCTATACGACCACGGACGGCGCAAAGCGGTCGGTCGTGCTGTCGCCGTCTGAGGACGCGATCTCAAACGGCTTTGCGCAGGCGTCTGCCGTAGGCAGCAGATCGGACCGGAGCGCAACCGTGGAGGCAGTCTTCGGCTACCAGACTCCGGCGCTGGACAAGAGGGTAGCATTATCGTCGGTTCAGACCGATCAGATGATGTTCACAACACCCGCGCAGGTACAGTCCATCGACAGAGTGCAGATCTTCGGCAGAAAAGCGGACGGGTTCAGCGATTGGGCCTGCCAGGGGATGCGCTTTTATCGGGTCGATATGATCTACGGACTGGAGATGTATGGCTGGTATTCGAGCGCGGGTTATATCGACTTCTCCGGCGAGGTCATCGCGGAGGCGGCATTGGGCGGAGAGGGAAATTTCCGCTGGAACAACAGCGCGGGAATGTTTACCATCGTCAGCTATGGCGCGTCGGGCGGACTGGGCGGAGTTTCTCTGGTCACGACTGCGACGAAGGAGAGCTACGAGGCGAGCCATGAGGCGACGCACGTCGGACTCAAGCATGAATCCCAGGTTACCAGCCGTGTCCTGTTTCGCATCGATTTCGCGGACGCCGCATTCGCGGGTTTTGAATCGCTTGCCGGTTCTTATGGATTGGGGAGCCGGACGAAGATCAGCATGCTCAGATTCTGCGAGTGCGCGGCGCTGACGATCCGGTATACAGATATTTATGACTGCATCCGCGAGATCACGCTGCCACTGGTCATCAATGCGGTCGGGCAGGCAGCGGAGGTGCTTGGCGACGCGGAAATCGTCGGTTACGCGCAGCAGGGAGACAGTATTGCACTTTCAGCCATGCTGCCAGACTATAAGTCGATCAACAGCACAAGCCTGACCATCGGTGAGGAAAAAGCCTGTGCCGCGTCTGGCATAAGCGCGACAGACGCGGCGCAGCGGAACACGGAGCACCGTGCCCGCGCCGCGAAGACCGCGAGCGACAGCATCAGCTACACCTGCTTCGCTGTCTATCAGGATGTCGCCGCCAGCATTGCCTTGGACGGCGCGACGGTTCGGTATCGCTTTGAGGCGGGGCCCAATAACCCGATCCTCTACTCTACCGCGACCTCGACGTCCGGCGTGACCCTTTACGCGGATCGTGAGACGGCGATCACGATACAGGCGTATCGCGATTCGATGGTTCTTGCGCCGGTTGACCGGCTGGAGCGCTATTTGATAACGATTTCCACCGACAATGTCAGCAACGCCGGTACCGTAAGCGACGTTATTCTGCAATTCAAATATAAGGCGCTGTCCGGCAATGAAGTGGACAGCATCGAATACAACGCGCGGGAATACGTTCGACAGTTTTACGGCGAGTGGCCGGGCAATGTGGACGATTTTGCGTACCGCTATGGCTTCCGCGATGGAGGTACAGTCCAGTTCATCATTCCGATACAAAGCGTAAAGGAATTCACCAATGTCTCGGTGAAGGTCAACGGCGATGACGACTGGCAGTTCAGCGGCCTGAACATAGCCATGGTGAAGGATTATGAAGGCCGCACCGCGAGCTGGGCGGAGATCAACAGCAACGCTCTGCAGAGCCATGTGCGCTATGATCGCCGGGTGAACACGCAGCCGGTCTGCTTCAGTGTCGGCAGGACTTACGAACCCGATGCTGAACGAAACGACAACGGTGACAGCGACGGCTTCGGTACGTTGATTCAGGACGATGCGTCATTCCATGAGTTTGACGGCAAAAGCCGTGAAGTCAGCACCAAAGAGGATGTGAATTGGTCTGAGCTGCGCCACTTTATGTCCTATAACGATGCATTGAAGGACTTGGGCTTTACCAAAGAGCGTTGTCTGTATAAAATCGAGATTCACGTTGCGGGAGATAAGGTCAACGCCGACGATGATGATTGCGGAAGCAAAAATCTGTTTTATTTCCGCCTGATCTTTGAAAACGGCGTCAGCGGCTGTACGCTGGCAAATCAGCAAATCATGGGAGATGCGTTCCGCACCGGTGCGGTTACGCCCATCAAGATTTCCACCAGCCAGGACTATGGTGATTTGACTGCGATTCAGATCATTCCGGACAGTCAGGACGGAAACGGCGACATCTATGATAAGCTGAAGATCGATAAGATCGTGGTCACGCAGGAAACGGCCGGTCCGATAAGCCCCACTTGGATTGCGAGCAGCAGCAGTGAGGACGGCCTCGGCTGGATCGGTATCGACTATCGCGACCCCGGCGAGTATACCTCGAACAAAGGCGCGCAGGGGCGCGGTCTTTCTGAGCTTGCTACGACATATGAGATTACAGAGACGTCCCTGAGCGTCAAGCTGCTCATCGGCATTACCACGGGATCTTACGGGCAAAAGCCCGGCAGGGATGAGAGCGGTAATCTTGTCAATGTGCCGCAGGATTCACTCAGCGGCGGTATGGCGCTCGGATACCGCTACATCGACAGTAACGGCGTGATCCATTCCATTGAGCCGAGCATTGACGTGATTGAGGCGATGAACAACTATGCCGCGCGGACAGGTGTCAAAAAACGCACGGTGGATGGCGTGACCGAGGACGTCAGCTATACGGTCAGCGATCCCGCTTACCAGTTCCGCGAGGGAAAGACCGATTACTTCTTTGTGACGATTCAGAATATCGCGCAGCTGCTTGACCTCAGCCTGGAGATCCGCAGCAACGTGGTGACCGATTGGAGTATTTCCGCCATCAACACGTGGTTGATCCGCGGAGAGGGTTCACGGTACATCAACAGTAGAGGGGAATATGACTACAGGTATGAAGAGGGCCAAGAACCCGAACTGGTTGCCACATGGGATCGGGGTGAGAATCTCGTCAAGCCGCTGCAGGTCTACCGCACACTGCAAAATAACGGCATTGCGCTGATCAGCAATATTCCGTTTAAGGAGAATCATATTGAGTTGAGCAAGGATGCGGGCACATGGTCGTCTGCGGTCAGGCGTGAGCCGCAGCTGCGCAACGATTCGTTGAATCTCTATCTGTACCCCGCTACCGGCGAGAACACGGCGGATCCCAGCGACTACAACCTGCAAGCGGCGGTGTGCTATACAGATGCGCAAACGACGGCGACAATGCAGATCTCAACTGGCTGGTTGAATAGAGGGGTGGATCCGGATGGCAAGACGGTCTTCTATGCCACGGGACTGAGCGTGACCAACATGGATGGTTTTTCGGGCGTCAATGTCTCGACAGACTCGATGCGTTCGATCTTGGCACCGATCAGCTACGGTGTCTTGCAGCGTGTGCGTGAGGGCGTTCTGATCGACACCTACCGGCTCAGCGGGCTGCCGAACGCTGACCCGTCCGGCTCGATCGGAATAAGCAGAGACGAGGAAAAGACCAGCGTCCAGCGTGTCCTGTTACAGGTGAGCGAGACTACCAAGAGGCAGCAGCTCAGCGCCGAAGTCAATGATCTTGCGGTGGCGCTGCACTTTAGAACAAACGATATCTCCGGCAATGAATATCGGAGTAAGTACGTCTACCTGACGGATCAGGGGTACACCTCGGTGAGCGGCGGTCAGGTGCTGGAGCTGGACTATATCCTGGGAGACATATCCGAACTGACCGGTGTGAGTTTGGCGGCAACCGGCGGGCTGGATATCACGCTGAGCAGCATTTATCTCGCCAATCAGGATGCGGAAGACTCCTTCACACAGAGCTGGGGAGTTTATCCGTCGGCGGAGGGGATCTTGCCGTCTGCCAAGCGCGCAGATTACAGCGCTCGGGATAAGGTCGAGGTGTTGACGCTGCGGTTGAAGACGGCAGAGGACGCGAAAGGCACATTCAGTTCGACGAAGGGCCCTGTGCGTATGACCGTGGGCTACTATGATGAATACGGTGTTCTGCGCACGGAGGTCTATGAGAATATTCGTCCCTATATCGTCTCGGGCAACGGATTTGTCGCGGGTGAGACCGATGTCGTGCAGATGCTGATTCCGGGGATTTCGGAGATTCGCTGGATCGAATTGGAGCCTTGGCACGATACGGGCGACACGCAGGCGTCGTGGAAACTGGAGCAGCTCTCCGCAGAGATTGGATTGGGTGGCAGTCCGATTACAAAAACGCCGGACCAGACCATCGTAGAGGGGACTCCCCTGCACATCGGTCTTGCCACAGTCCTGATCGCGGGCGACTTGCAAACGCTTGATGCCAACGGGGACGTTGCGGCACCCGCCGACGATCAGAAAGAAACGGAAGAGAGCGGAACAAACACAATTTACAACGGAGAAAACAGCACCGTGCTGCTCAAGTCCGGCGAGGGTGTGAAGCTTAATGTTCGCATCTCTGGCTCAAAAGAGGGCTTTACCGCAAAGCTGGAAAGCTATGACGCGAACAGCGGTGCCGCCGGAGCCGTCAGCTTTGAGCCGACGCACAAGTATTCGACGCAGCGGTTGGACGAGATTCTTGCTTCCGCGCAGAGCGTCCTGAACTCCGGTGATTCCTCCGCGGATGAGCGTACCGCGGCACAGAATATCGTGAATATCGTGGAGGATATGAAGAAACCGTCCGGAAGCTATGACGTGAAGGAAAGTGGTCTGGTTTTCCGCGCGCCGCGCAATTTCACCGGTGGAAGCCTGCACTATCGCATTACGATCACAGCGAAGGAATCCACTGAAGGCTCAATTGTTGTTGACTTGACGGTCAGGAACGAGGAGGAGCTTCTTTCCGACGCGATCGTCAGGCTGGAGACGGCGCAGACCAACGCTTTGATGAAGGAACAGATCGAAAAGCAACGGGAGCTGGAACAGCGGATCAATAGCATGGAAAACGCAGGCTGACTCATCGGTTTCGGAGGCGGCACATCGAACGAAGGAGGCGGATATGGCTAAAGAGGTAGTATTTGAGAGCGAGCGCCTCTCCAAATGGAACAGAAGTAAACGTTTTGTGATCCCCGCGATCGCGTTCGTCGTTGTGATCGTTATCGCCGTGGTGGTTGCCCTGATCATGCAGGGCAACCGCGGCGAAACCTTCACGGGCGGAGAGGATTCGCCGTATCCCTATCGTTGGACGGCAAATAAGGACGGGAGTGTCCTTCTGGAGGTCGATCGGACCGCTTCGCCGCAGTATCTGTGGAACATTTCAGAGGAGAGCACAAGCATTGAGATCCTTTCGGGCGAGAGCACAGACGAAAGCGGGGAGTCGTTTACCCTTCCGGTGCTTTCCGCCCAGCCCGACCGAACGCAGTCGGGGGAAAAAGCGTCCATCCTTCTGACGCCAACGATGGCAGGCCGCGCCGTGCTGCTTTTGGACCTGCGGCATAAAGATAATGCACAGGATCAAATCTATGAGATGACGATTCTGACCGAGGTGCTGGAGGAAAACGGCAAACTGTATGCGAACCTGATCAGCATCACCGGTGCGGAACAGCAGGGTATCACGCACGGCGGCCAGGAAACGCCATTCCCGTACACAGTGAGCCTGAACGAATCCGGCGATCTGTTGATCACCGTAACGGCGCAGGACAGTGAGGAAGAGCCTGAATCCGTCAGCCGAACAGAAGCGAACTGGGAATGTGTCTCCGACAACGAAGAAACCGTTTACGTTCTTGGTGTGCTTTACGATGCAGACGACGTAACGGCTTATGTGCGCGCCGGAACGGAGGCGGGGCGTTGCACGGTGCGCATGTCTGCGGAAAACGTCGGCGTAGAGATCACGCTGGACTGTGAGGTACGTGAGGATGGAACGCTCCTCGTCCTGTCCCACGACATCACAGGCGGCGAGACGGCGACATGATCTTCCAGTATACGGACGGCGTGACGGAGGCGACGGACGCGCAGGAGGAGTTTTTTCGCGATGAGCGCCTTTTGAACGTGATGAATGACGCGCCGCAGTTTGACGATATCACGATGCTGGGGCTGCGGTATCTTGGAAAGGGCGAATAGGGGTCATACGGAGGTGTAGATTATGGCCAAGAAAGACGGCTTTTTAGGGATCAAATCCAGCAACTGGGCAATTTATGCGGGATTGTTCGTGTTTTCTACCCTGCTTATGGGGACGCTGCTTCGGCTTATCGTGGAAAATATCGGCGGCATGATTGGCGGCTCCGGCGTACGTTTCCGCATCAGGCTTCTGATCGAGTGGCAAACGTGGGCGCTCGGCGGCGGCGTAAGCATGATTTTTGCTGTACTCTATGCGATCAACGGCGGTTTTCAGGGCATAGGGGGCAAGGGTTTGCTCGGCGGCAAAAGCGGCGATGGCAACCGGGTCGAGGGCAGCTTGGAGAACAGCCGGTTCCTGACGGAACAAGAGAGAGATAAGTATTTTCCGACTTTTACCTACGAGACGCTTTCGCAGTCCAAAAACGACGGTGTCCCCGCCCGCGCGGTGCTCAACAAGAAGGGTAAGCTGGAGGGGAACTGGAAGCCTGGCGTCCACGCGCTGGTCATCGGCGCCACGGGCTCCGGTAAGACGACAACGTTCATCAACCCGATGATCCAGTGCATCGCCGCCGCGAACCTTGGATCTTCGATGATTATGACGGATCCCAAGGGCGAGTTGTTTGACCTGCACAGCGGCTTTCTAAAGGAACAGGGCTATGAGGTCATGGTGCTTGATCTGCGCGACACGTATTCGTCCTCGCGGTGGAACCCGTTGGAGCCGATCTGGGACGCCTATCAGGAATATCGCAAAGCAGGAGACAATATTCTTGCGCACCTGGACCCTATGTCGGATTACCCTGATCTGAAACGCATGAACGGTGAGGCGGCGGAAGGCGAGCCATGGGTGGAATGGGACGGCAAGGCATACACCGATTTGGATCATTGCAAATCCGACGTGCAGGTGGCACAGCAGAAGATCTATGACGAAATGTATGAGGATTTGCAGGATCTGGTCGGCGGTCTGGTTCCCATTCAGAATGAAAAAGACCCCCTCTGGGAAAAAGGCGCCCGTTCCATCGTGACTGCGACCTGCCTTGCGTTTTTGGAGGACAGCGAGAACCCGGAGCTTGGTATGACTAAGGAGAAGTTCAACCTCTTCAACGTCAACAAAGCGCTGACCGACTCCGCCAACGGATACAAAGCGCTCAAGGACTACTTTGAGGGGCGCGGTCAGCTCTCACAGGCATATCAACTTTCGCGACAGGTGCTCGGCGCGCCGGAAACCACCATGTCGAGTTATATGTCCATCACCATGGATAAGCTCAACCTGTTCAACGACCGCGGCCTCTGCGGCCTGACGGCCGCGACCGACCTCAAGGCGGAGAAGCTGGCGTTCGGCAAGACGGCAGTATTCCTCAAAATCCCGGACGAAAAGGATACTCGCCACGCGCTCGCGAGCCTGTTCATTTTGTCCACCTACAAGGCGCTGATCAAGATCGCGACGCCGCTGCCGGGGCAGACGCTCCCGCGCAACGTCTACTTCATCATGGACGAGTTCGGCAACATGCCGAAGATTGACAAGTTTGGCCAGATGATCACCGTCGGACGCTCGAGAAAGATCTGGTTCAACATGGTCGTGCAGAGCTTCGTGCAGCTCACCAACGTCTATGGCAAGGAGGTCGCGGACATCGTCATCGGCAACTGCGGCGTGAAGATGTTCATCGGCTCGAACGACACCGACACCTGCAAGATGTTCTCCGAGATGTGTGGAAACATGACCGTCAAGACCACCTCGACCAGCAGCAGCCTTGGCAGCAAGAGCGGCGATATCAACGTGTCCACCAATACGCAGGTGCGTCCGCTGATCTACCCGTCTGAGCTGCAGCGGCTCAACAATCAGGAATCCACGGGCAACAGCATTATCGTGTCGTTCAACAGCTTCCCGCTCAAAACAAAGTACACGCCGAGTTATAAATGCCCGTTCTACAAATTCGGACCGATGGATCTGACGGAGATACGCTCTAATGTGTTCAAGGCGGACGAGGTCTTCTACGATCTGAAGGTTCGCAACAAGAAGATACTGGGTGAGGAAAGCGCATGATACCAAGCTTGACAGCGCAAACAGACGGAGACGTCGTGTGGGGGCTCGTTGACGGATAACAGCAGTTTGAGTGTTTAACATGGCACTCGCCACGAACTATTAGAATCTGCCGGAGCAGAAACAGCATGTTATTTCTTCAAGAGTCCTAAGTCTGGCAGGGCGTGTCGCGGCGAAGGGTGGGGAAGCATTGGAACGTTTTGAAGATATTTATCAAAGGTATTACAGTAAAGTGCTCTCCTACCTTCTGAGCAGAGTGCGTCCGCCGGAGGATGCGGAGGATGTGTGCTCCGAGGTGTTTGAAAAGGTCCTGCGGGGGCTTAGTACATACGATGAGAACAGGGGCGCCATATCCACATGGATCTATCGGATCGCGCACAACGCCATATTGGACCGTGTGCGGAAGCGGCACCCCACAGAGGAGCTGGACGAGAGCCTAGTGTCGGGAGAGTTGATCGACGACACACTGCTGCACAGCGAAAACCTGACCGCGCTGGCGGCTGCGCTGGAGCGTTTGGACGAGGACGAGCGGGATGTCATCGTTCTTCACTACTATGAGGGATACACGCTCCGAACGATTTCGGAGCAAACGGGGATACCCTATCGCACCGTCATCAGGCGGGAGCAGGGAGCGCTCTCCCAGCTTAAATATTTGCTGAAGGATTTCGCCTGAAAAGTTTGAAAAGATTTGGCACACATTGCCGACTCATTCGTATAAACAGATAGAAGCACCGAGAGGAGGCGGAAGATGGGACGCACAATCGAGCAGACGCTGGGCTACCTTTTCGGGTTGCAGCGGTTTGAAGAGAATCCGAAGCTGGATGCGACGATCCAAGAGACGCTGCAACGCTACCCATCCCTCCGCTCTGACGGAAAGGTGCGGAAGAACGAAATGAGACCAACCAGACAGGATGAACATATTATGCCGGGACCGGAACAGAGCACGAAAAGCCACGACGAGCAGATCGAGGAGATCCGCAAGAATACACAGGATACGAAGCATCTCGACGTCTGGGAGCGCGAGGCGGCCCGCGCGATAGAGCAGGCGAAAACCGGCAGCGACGCCGAAGTGACCGACTGCTTTGCCCGCCACCTGTACGCGCAATCCATAGTGGCGTCGGCGGACAGGGCAAATCGTCTGCCGTATTACAAAAATATTTTCGACAAGAGCGTGGAGGA
>Ga0256407_10005066_pt1 | contig 21461 bp, 13 predicted proteins | sample RumenRJG_04DNA_FD_193489 | JGI IMG/M metagenome (GOLD analysis project Ga0256407, IMG submission 193489) | Bovine rumen microbial communities from Lethbridge, Alberta, Canada - RJG_04 | ecosystem: Host-associated > Mammals > Digestive system > Stomach > Rumen | place: Canada: Alberta... | reverse complement strand
GTTGCAGTTGGTGGTCCAGGTCTTGCTGCAGCACGAAAACCAAAGTCTGGAATAAGCGTGTAGAAAGCTTATGGTTTCCTTGTTTGGACGCGGGTTCGACTCCCGCCAGCTCCACAACTTATACTGATTTACAGTAAATTACACGATTCACACCCGAATTTACACCCGAAAATCGGTATTTTGGAGAAACAAAAAACAATAGGGAAAGAAGAAGTTTAAATCTTCATTTCCCTATTGTTTTTTTGGCACCTTGGTCGAAAATGAGGTATTACTTCTTATTTCAGTTAGCATGGTTTGAGAATTGAAAATTTTTCATTTTATAAAGTTAGAAATTATTATTTTTACGATTTTTTGATAGTTTCTCCTTATTATTATGTAAATTTGTGGCCTTAAATCATTATACAATGGAAGAGAATAAAGATTTGAATCGCATCAAGGTAATGCTGGCGGAGAAAAAGCGGACCAACAAATGGTTGGCGGAACAACTCGGTGTCAACCCTGCCACAGTGAGCAAGTGGTGTACCAATTCTTCTCAGCCTTCCTTGGACATGTTGGGCAAGATAGCAGAAGCATTAAAAGTGGATTATACAGAACTTGTAAGAATCAAGCGCAACTATGGCGAAAAAGAATTGCAACAGCAAGTATGATTCCGGGGTCAACATCATGGGCAGTGTGCCTAACTACAACGTGATGCTTGACTACATCAGCGACACTTACGGGATTACCGTAGGGAGCACCGGTGCTTTTGAGTTCAGGACGGAGAAATCCCTTCGTCGATTCATCGCCGCCATAGAGTCATGCATTCTCAAGTTCAACAATGAGACGCACAAAAGTATGTTCTTTGATGCTTTGGCCAACAAGGATTACTCCATACAAGAGCGTTTGGTTGTCTTGTTCTGGCAACTGACCTATTCCAACCGACTCTTCTCGCGTATCACGGCAGAAGTATTCATGAAGGCTGTATATTCCGGGAGGATTACCATCACGGCTGAAGAAGTCACCAGTTTCCTACGTTATATAAAAGAGACAGAGAAAGGCGAATTGGACTGGAGCGAGGACACCATCAAGATCTCAGGGAGCAAGTATCTTACCATCATGAAGAAGTTGGGGCTTGCCGATGGCGCAATCAAGAAGACCATCGTTCATCCTGTTATCACCAACAACTTGTTCGTTTACTTCATCCGCTTTATCCAGACCGTCTCCGATGACAAGACGCTGCACAATCCCTATATGATATTTTCGTTCAGTGAAGAACCGAATATCGTCAGCAGGTTGAAGAAAATAGAGAATATCCAATATTGGGACATATCCCAGATAGGCAATGAAATCACAATAGACTTGAAACCATGATGGCATCCACCTATATACAAGAGCACAACCGCCTGTTCAGCGACCTCACAGCAGCCTTAGGGCGTGACATCAACCATCTGTCTTCCGATGCCAATGGGGGAAAGAGCATCTTGTTTGTTTATCCGCCTGTTGATGAAGAGAAGTACATCGATGAAGCGAAGCGCAGATATACCGATGGCTATGAGTTCATCGACCTTCGCCAACTGTTTGTTGAATTTATAGACGCCAAGGGGCTTGACAAGTTTCGTCGCCAATTCAAGAACATGGGAACCGAGGTGTTCGTCAGTCAGAATTATTCGGATGGCACGTTCTACCATTATCTCATGCAACGCATTGTCGGTGCTGCCGAAAAAGGGGTTTCGCCCATCCTGATACACACTGGCGTCATTTACAAAATGGGGTTTTCCAACCAGAACATCATAGAGGATCCTGAAGTGATGAAATTCCAAAAACCGTTGGTGTTCTTTTATCCGGCAGTTCAAAGAAATGACACCATCTATTTCCTCGACCAACAGCCAGCATCCAAGTATCGCTGTATTGTAATCATATAACCTAAGCAACATTCACGATTATGACAAAAATCAAAGATATACTATCCATACGCCTTGAGGATGACATCAAGAGTGTGATAGACCTTAATCAACAGGACGATCAGAGCATCATCGATGAACTGAATGGTTTCATCCTGACGGAAAGTTTGGCAAAGCACTTGGCAGACTTCTGCGACTTTTTCTCTTCCAATACAGCACAGCCCGGCTTGTGGCTGAGTGGCTTCTATGGTTCAGGCAAGTCTTACTTCTCCAAAATGATAGGCTTCCTGTTGAAGAATCCGACCATTATGGGAACGTCAATACGTGAGCGTTTCCAAAGCAAACTCATTGGTCTACCCAACTCCGGTCTGCTTAGAAACAGCATTGACGAATTGGGACGCACAAAAAACCACGTTGTCTTGTTCGATGCAGCCAAGACCACTGGCAATCATGGCATTAGTTACATGATGATGGGCGCATTCCTCAAGTCTTTGGGACTTAACGATGACTGGGTGGGCATCATTGAGTACAATCTGCTTATGAGCGACCGCTACCAGTTGTTTTGTGACAAGGTGCAGCATAAGTTTGGTGAATCATGGCTGAAACGTCGCAAGAATATAGACGAGGTGTATGAAACCTTGGAAGACACCATGCTCGATGGCTTTTGCTCGGAGAAGGCATATGACGAGATGTGCGAGGCTGCCAAATTACGCATCCAGGACTATGATGCCGCCAAATTGCAAGATGACCTTGGCCGATATATTGAAAAGAATCCGGACGTCCGTATTGTCTTTATGATTGACGAGGTGAGCGAGGCCATTGCACAGCAGAGGGTCAATATCCTTGACCTGGAAGGCATGGCTGAGGCTATGGCCGCTTTGGACCGTAAAATTTGGACGATAGCCATCGCCCAGTTGCAACTCGACGATGTGATAACGGGCACAAATGTCAACCGGAGTTTGCTGACAAAGATTATCGACCGTTTTAAGAAGCGCATCCCGATTGCCGCGGAGGAAGTGGATATGATTATCCGCAAGCGCTTGCTTGCCAAGACAGCAGATGGCAATGACCTTTTGCAGAACTATTACAAGAAAAACAGCGGTCAGATTTCCGATATCACCAACATCATCGGAACGGGTCTCAATAAGACTACTGACGCAAAGACATACGCAGACTACTTCCCTTTCTACGAACATCAGTTCAAGATGCTGCAATATTTCCTGTTCGGCACCCAGAAATTGGTCAAGACGCAGGTGGGCACCCGTGGTATGCTGATTTCCGCCTTTGACGTGCTGAAGAAGGAGGCCCTCTCCGACAGGGATATACATACCCATGTCAATGCCTCTCAACTATGCCGTCAGGCGGAAGAAGCGGTGGCCGAGGCATTGCGGAAACGGTATGATCAGGCTGACGAGCATCTCCGAGAGTTGAATTTCCAATTTGTCAAGGGGCACGACATGCTCCAGACCATTCATTTCCTGACAAATTCAGGTGCCAAGACCACGGCCGAGAACATCAGCCGTGCTTACGTCAACTGTCCGGATGACTATTTCATGGTGCTTGAAGAGGTCAAGAAAGCATGCAAGAAATTGGCTGACGATGAGATACTCATCCTTACTGGTGACGAGTATCGAATCACCAGCGAGACACAGCAGCGCATCTTTGACATGATGAACAACTACAGCGGTGTGGCTTTATATCGCATCAAGGGCGAGATTACCAAGCAGGTGAAACAGATGGGACTCGTCCGCGGAGCGCAGAATATCACCGTAGATTCCGTCAATGTGGGTTTTTGTGTTCAGTCAGACAGCGGTGAGACTTTTTCTACTGGAGGCGACCAGGGAATGAAGGTGGTGTTTCACGACATTCTCAGTGTCAAGCCATCCTTCAACGAGTATGTTGACCACATCAAGGAAGATACGCAGTCGCAGAAAGGGGTCATCAGCGTCATCCCCTCTTCCGGCTATGCTTCAGAGATTCAATCCATAGTTGACAATATCCTGCGCATCAACTATATCAAGGAGGTGCCCAATCTCACACAGGAAGAAAAAAAAGTGGTCGAGGAGATTGCCAGTTCATTGGAGACCAAGACAGTCCAACTTGAGCAGGCCATTGCCAAGTCATACGCCAACGGCGTGCTTGTCTATCTCTACAACACCAGCATCATGACGGCGCAGAATGCTGCCGCTCTCATCAAGGAGGCCGAACTGAAGATGTATGGCAATATCTATACCAAACGCCTGGGCGGTTCACTGAAAGACAGCGTGGCACTCCAACTCCTGAAAGCGGCTCCCAACCAACTTCAGAATGCCATCGGACAGTTGCCCGACTTCCTGTTCTTCGACACCAGCGGACAGTTCATCGGCGACCAGCTGCCTGTCATTACCGAGATCATGGCTCAGACTGCCTCTTACAAGAATGGGGCCGACTTGGAGCGTGACCTCTCTGCCGCTCCCACTGGCTATAGTTTCGGTACCGTCTTCTCCACTTTGGCGGCGTTGTTCCGTGCCAGCAAGGTCATCATCAAGTTCAACAACAAGGAATATCATTCCTGGCAGCAGGAGGGCGCCAAGGAGCCATTCGCCAATTCCCGCAATTTCCAGCGGGCGAGTTTCAAGGCTATCACCAAGAGCCTGTCCTACAATGAGAGACGGGATATCGTCGATACACTGAAAGACTGCCGCTACAAGGAGTTGACGGGCAATAACCTCAGTTACAACATGAATGACTTTGAATTGGTGGCAGCCATCCAGTCGCTTGCTGTTACAGAGATACATAAGGTCAACGACCGGATATGCAACGATCCTGAACTGGAACGTATCTTCCGTCGTTCCCTTGCGGCAAAGGAAGTGTTGCGTCAATATTCAGCAACAGTCACGGAGTATAACTATTTCAATACTGCACGGACTTTCCTTCAGGACCATGAGAACGAGGAGTTCTGCAAGGCTGTAGATAAGATTGAGGCAGACATCCAATTCATCGACATCAACATGCGTGAGATTGAGTGTCAGAAGGAGTACTTCCTTGACGTGAAGAATGAACTGGAGTTCGTCGGCACGCCGATGCAGACTTTCGACCAGATGCATGAAGCCTATCTGCAGATGCTCGACAGCGACCCTGTCCACAACTACGCGCAAATGAAGAAGAAGTATCAGGACGTGAAGGACCTGTACTTCCAAAACATGGAGCATCAGGCGGAACAGATGGTCAATGGTTATGGCGACCTCCACAACCGAGTGGAAGCAGTCAAGGCTGAAGCCGACAAATATCCCAAGGAGTGGAACACAAGGCTCTATTCTAAACTCAAGGAGAAAGAGGAGGTCTGCAAGAAATACATCATCACGACCATCAAGCTGAAGGATTATGAGATACGCTGCTCCAACTGCCACCTCCAACTTCGTGACATCGTGAGTGCCATCAACCTGTTGCCGCAACTGTTTGTGGATATGGATGTGATGGAAACGGAAATCTGCACGACAAATCCGAATCCACAGCCTGCTCCGCAACCGCAGCCCCAACCTGGCAATCCCAACCCACAGCCGCAACCACAACCTAAGCCAAAACCAACGGAGAGGAAACTTCGCAACCAATTGCCAACAGGTCAATTATCTGTTGCCCAATACAAGCAATGGCTGAAACAGCAATTGGCCATGGTTAACAAATTTGACAAGAACGACATCCTTAAATTCGACGAATAATGAAACTTATCAATCACGTTCTCGACATACGCCGCCTGATACAACAGGCGTTTGACAATCGTTTCTCACGCATGGGACTTCGTGCCACGGAGTCAGTGCCAGAGGAACTGCTGTCGGCTGACCAACTGCCGCGCCGCCGACAGTTGGATAATATCATGCAGAGTCATCTGAGTGAGTTGGGCGACTATGCCCAGGCTCGTCAGGCTGCCATCAATGAGTGTGTCTTCACGCTTTTCAACCGCATCGCTGCCATCAAGGTGATGGAGGCCAAGGAACTTTTTCCTGAAATCATTACCCGGCGCAAGGAGAACGCCGGACGTTCGTTCGAGCATAATGCCTGGTTGGAAGACCACCCGGAGGAACGTGGTGCCGAGCGAGAGGGATTGAAGCATTTCCTTACCGACCAGTTCAACAAACTTGGAGAGCATATCCCTCTCTATCGCAAGGACTATCCATACGCGCTGATGCCTACTGCCGACGAATTGAATGAAATCATCGAGCAGTTCAATGCTGTGGAAAACGACCCCGACTGTGGTGAGGACGTATGGCGTGGCGACGATATCTTAGGATGGCTCTATGAGAATTTCAACGCCGTGGAGAAAGAGTCATTGAAACAGAGCGGTGAAAAGACGGAATACAACAAGGTGTCGCTTCAAAGCCAGGTTTATACCCCACAATGGGTGGTGAAGTTCTTGGTGGACAATACGCTTGGCAAGGAATATTTGGAGATGTTCCCCGACAGTGCCATCAAAGAGAAATACCAGATTGCCAATTCACCTGAGCGTCAGGTGCGCCATCCCAAAGACCTGCTTCAGATGCGGTTCCTTGACCCTGCTTGTGGTTCGGGCAACTTTCTGATTTATGCCTTCTCGCTGTTCTACGACTTGTATGTTGACCAGATGGAAAACTATGGCCGGGATTACAGCCGTCGTGACATCCCCAAAATGATTGTAGAGAACAATCTCTTTGGTGTTGATTTGGATGAGCGGGCAGCACAGATATCGCAGATAGCCCTCTTCATCAAGGCGCGTGTGCTGGGCGGCCACCGCAGCCATTGGCCAAGTTATACCAATGTGGTGAGTACACATTTCTTCCTTGATGACTACGAGAAGGTGAAGGACACGTTTGACACCATCGACAACTTGGATGCTTCGAAGCGCAACATCATGCGCATGATATGGGAAGACCTGAGGAATGCGTACAAGTTTGGCTCGCTGGTGCGTGTGGATGAGACGTTGGACAAGATCCTGCCCAATGATTTGAACCATGATCTCTTTGCCCAACAGCAAATGGAGGACATGTTCTCTTTCAAACAGCAATTTATGGGGCAACTGCGGCAGAAAGTGAATGAATTGGGCGAACTTGGCAGCAATCCATACACCTTGGCAAAGACCAACGACGCCATTTCGTTCCTTGAAATCATTGCTCATAAATATGATGTTGTCGTGGCTAACCCGCCTTATACTCCATCCGACAAATATGGTGATGAACTTAAATTATTTATAGATGACAACTATAGTACTCCCATAAAAGTAAGGGAAAATCTTTATTCTTGCTTTATTCTTCGTCTAATCGAATTAAGTGCTTTAGATGGATTTATAGGCATTATATGCCCTCAGACTTTTATGTTTATTGATTCTTTTAAAGAATTAAGATCTTTCTTGATAAAAAAACATCAAATTGGCTTACTCGTTCAATTTGGTTTTGGCGGTATTTTTAAAGAAAGCATTGATCCTGTGTTTTTCACTTTAAAGAAGTCCCAAGTTAATAGCACAAAGTCAATTTGCTTTAAGTATGACAATATATTTAATGACACAAAAATAGATTTATTTAAAAACCAATATAACGAGTTTATTAGAGGTAAAAGAGCAGAGCGAATATTTGAAACTGATTTCTCCAAACTGATATACATCAAGAATTCTCCGTTTATCTATTGGATTTCAGATGATTTTCGTTCTAAATTTACAAATCTTGTTTTTGAAAATGTTGCAAATGTAAAACAAGGCATTGCCACAGGAAATAACAACAAATTTTGCAGATTTTGGTGGGAAATACGAGGAAGTGAAAAACTCTATTATCCATATGCTAAAGGAGGAAGATTCAATAGATGGGCAGGTAATCTCTGGCTTTATTTAGATTGGTCAAAAGATGCAAAAAATGAAATTAATCAAAAGGGGCGTCTTCAGAATAGGCAGTATTACTTCAAAGAGGGCATCACATATTCGGCAAGTGGTAGAGGTGGTTATGCATTTCGATATTTACCTAAAAATTGTCTATTCGATGTAGGCGGCTCAAGCATTTTCATTAGTAATGAGCAATATGATGTTTATTATTTATTAGCACTTCTAAATTCAAAACTATGCTTCTATGTCGCAGATGCATTAAATCCTACAGCAAATATTCAAGTCGGAGACTTAAAACGTGTTCCAGTTGCTTTTAATGATAAATATAATAATACTATAATTGAACTATCAAAACAATGTGTAGCATTGACAAATGTGATAAATAGATATTCATTAGTCGAGCCTAACTTTGAAATGTCTCCAATCACAAAAGACAAAGATGTTTTTGTTTGTTTGAAAAACTATTTTGTTTTTGAAGCTGCATTAAAGACCATCATTTTGCTTAATGAAGCCGTTATTAACAATATCAGTTTTAAGATTTATGAACTAAATGAGAATGACAAAAATATGGTTTTAAATAAGGAGGGGATATCATGTGGTGATTTACCTGTCAATAGAAATGCTTTGATTTTTTTCCTTAATTATGTAGAACAAACTGATGAATTATTTTTACATCCTACAGTTATTGAATATATAAAAAAACTTGATACTGAAAATAGCACAAACACACTTAATGATTTCGAATCCCTTTATAAGGGAAATACAGAGTGGGAAAATTTATGTAATCGTATTAATTCTAACCCAATTAATTTGTTAAACGATTTAAATGTTTCTAACAAATTGCCTCGTCAACGAGCACAAGAACTTGTGTTTGAATTATTCACTGATATTATAAGAAAACTTCTAGAAAAAGACAATGATGGTATAATACCTTTAGGCGATAAGATGGGTGAAGAGCGTCTTGCTATTAGAATTGAGCATGAATTTATTGAGCAAGGTTACAATCCTGTTCAATTTAATCAGATCTGTAGTTTGCTTGACTGTGATTTGGAAACATATTTACAAGCCAAATTCTTTTCACAACTAAGCGATAAACTAAATTTATTTAATCATCTGCCCAAGACACCATTCATCTGGCACCTCACCTCCGGGCCACATCACGCCATAGAACTATACATCAGTATCTACAAGTGGAGCCGTGATGCCCTGTTCCGTGTGCGCAGCATCTATGCCGCCAACCGAGAGACAGCCCTCCGCGACCGCCTCAACTCCATCGACACCAACAAAACCGAAGGGCGCTTGGAAGCACAAGAACTGCGAGCCATGCTGACAGAGTTGCAGGAGTTCTGCCAAAAAGTCGACGACCTCCTCGCCAGCGGCTACGACCCGAAACTTGACGACGGCGTCGGCAAGAATATTGCCCCCTTGCAGAAGCGCAAGATGCTCAGTTACGATGTCCTCAATGCCGGACAACTGAAGAAATATCTCAATGCCGATTGGTAAATGAATTCTGCAAGTACGCTTGCAAAAATTCATGTTATCATAGCCATAGAACAGAAACATCAACAGATAGAACAAATATATGGACAAAGAACATATCAACACCTATATAGGTCAGGAGGAAGGAACGGTGCTTGAGTACAAGTCAGCCAAAGGTGGTTTTCCAGACAGTTTTTGGGAGACATTCTCCGCCTTTGCCAATTCTCAGGGCGGAACGATTGTACTCGGAATGAAGGAGAAAAACGGATCACTTTATCCTGATGGCCTGGATGACATTCTCATTGCAAAATACAAGAAAGTGTTTTGGGACTGTGCTCATAATAAAGGCAAGGTAAGTGCCACGATGCTGACAGATGCAGATGTTACTGTTAAAGAGGTGGACGGGAATCAACTGTTGGTGTTTCAAGTGCCAAAGGCGGCTTACGGGTTGAAACCTGTTTATCTGAATGGCAACCCATTTGGCAATACCTACCGTCGCAATCATGAAGGCGACTACCGCTGCACAGATTCAGAAGTACGATTGATGATAGCAGACGCAGAAAGCCAGACACATTCGTTCGATAGCAAGTTGCTGCCCAATTATACGTTTGATGACATTGACTTGGCGACACTTCGTGCTTATCGTCAACGGTTTTTGCTTAGACATGAGAATCATCCTTGGAACGATCTCAGCGACATGGCTTTCTTGAAGAAGATCGGCGTATATCATGTGAACCGTGAAGACGGGAGCGAGGGCTTTACCAGAGGAGGAATCATGATGATGGGAAAAACAGAGAGTATCACAGATGCTTCCTGTGCCCCGAGGTATTTTGTGGACTATCAGGAGAAACTGTCAACCGATCCCCGGTTGCGTTGGACGGACCGAATCTATCCTGATGGAACATGGGAAGCCAATCTCTTCCAGTTCTTCTATAAGACTTACAGAAAACTTTCCCAACTCTTACCAACTCCTTTCATGCTGAATGGCATCGAACGCATTGAAGAAACGACAGCTCACATAGCACTGAGGGAAGCCTTGGTGAATTGTCTTATTCATTGTAATTGGGCACAACAAGGGAACATCTATGTGACGGGGAGTAATAACAGAATTTCAATGCGTAATCCTGGCTGTATGCTCATATCGATAGCCGACTTCTATGCAGGGAGTCACAGCGTATGCAGAAACCCCATCTTGCAGAAACTTTTCATGTTCTTGGGATATGGCGAAAAAGCAGGCAGCGGCGCAGACATCATTAAAAAGGGATGGGAGGACAACCGTTGGCCTGCCCCTGAACTGTCGGAGAGGGTGCAGCCGGAAGAAACACTCTTGACGCTTATTTTCGACACAGAAAAAAACTTGAATAATCAACCTGCGGAAGCAGATGGGGGTAATGGGCAGAAAAATACACAGAAAAGTACACAGAAAAGTACACAGAAAAGTACACAGAAAAGTACACAGAAAAGTACACAGAAAAGTACACAGAAAATACTTGCATTGATTGCTGATAATCCTTTTATAACGACTCAGGAGATGGCGGATTCGTTAGGAATAATACGTAGAACTGTTGCGAAGCACATAAAAGCAATGCAAGTGCAGAGCATCATCCGAAGAGTTGGACCAGATAAAGGTGGGCATTGGGAAATAATAGAAAAGAAATAGTTGTTGGGCTATGATAGGAATTTGGTTTAAAGAAGACATCAAGCGCATACTGGCAGAGCACCGCTACGTGGTGGTGACAGATGCCTGTGGTGACGGTGAGTATCTGCTGAAATATCTACCGGATGAGGTGAAGCAATTGCCCGTCACGGGTGAGTATAGCGAGATAGAGGCAAAGTATCTTGCAGAATCGCAATATGCAGACTCTCCGGTGGTGTTCTATGCCAAGAAAAAGGCAAAGCAACTGTCTTTCTTGCAAGAGTATGTGCAGACAAGCGGACTCATCGTGCTCGACGACATGGAGACATACGTCAAACAAAAACTGTTTGCCGCCACAGGGAAGAACACCCATTTGAGCAAGGAAAAACTGCTGTTGGCTGCAAGGCTCAGCGAAGGCAAGAACATCAAATGGTGGCAGTCGGTGGCTGATGGCGTTACGGAACCATTGAAACTCGAGGATTGGCTGCTCAACTTCCTCCATTCACCAGCATCCACACGTCAGCAGATGGACGACACGGTATGGAACGTGTTCAGGAGTGAGGTGTATCGGTTGATAGAAAGACCTCAGACTGAACAACCAGCCGAGACCATGGCACAGGAAGTGGTGAACGTCATCCTGCAAAGGTTGACGGACAACACGATAGACGGTCTGTTGCTGGATGTCTATTACCAATGGGCTGACAGCACGGAAAAGGTGGAAACACTACGCAGGTATGTGGAAAACCACAACCTTCCTGCTGATACAAATCCGCTAAAGGTTCATCCCAACCATCCTTTCGAATTGCTTGACCAACAAGTGACGAGAATGCTCAGCGAGGCGATGAAATTCCACCGAGACACATCTGGCATAGTCGCTTTCATCAAGCAACGGACAAAAAGCAAAAAGGCTAAAGCATTCAAGCCCGAGTGGTTGGAGAGCGTGCTGCTTCTCAGCACGTTTGCAGTAAAGGGACTGAACCGCATCAATAGTTACGAGGAAATGGCGACGTACTACATGCAGAACTTTGCCAAACTCGACACTGCCATGCGCAAGATTTTTGTGGCATGGCTGAACGACCAGGAGACACTGCGACCCTTGCAGGAGCATTACACCATTTTGAACAATGAGTTGTTGACTCGCTGGTACGGTCTGAATGGCAATTACGTCCCCACACAAAAAGACATCGTCGCCAACGCCTTTTCGGACGGGAAACGGACAGCCGTCATTGTCTGTGACGGCCTTCGGTTGGAGATTGCAGAGTCAATCGTCAATGGCATTTCTGACAAGAATGTGAAGATCAAGAGGAATACGGCTTTCGCAGTATTGCCATCGGTAACAGAGAATGGCATGAGCGCATTGTTCGGATGCTCAGAACCTACAATGAACGCCCAAGCCAGGTTCAATACGCTGAAAAACGTCTGCAACGATGTAGTCATCATGCAGTTGGATATGCTGAATGAAGGAACCACGGCACAACAACTTGTATTGCTCTACGGCGATATAGACCAAGTGGGCGAGAAGAAGCAGTTGAGTGGTCTGAAGGACATCAACAACTATGAACAGGAACTGAGAGAAAAAATCATGATGCTCTTCCGCCTTGGCTATAACAAGATAGTCTTGACCACAGACCATGGTTTTGTCATCACCGGCATCCTGGACGAGGCAGACAAAGAGCCGCGTCCTGCTGGCATCCTGCAAAAGATAGACGAACGCTATGTCTTGACGGAAGACCCTCTACAAGACACCAATCTGATAGAGAGAAAGGGGCGTTATTTTGACAGTTACTTCCAATACTACGCCAAGACAGACAAGCCTTTCGTCACCAAAGGGGCTTACGGCTATGCCCATGGCGGTTTCACCCCACAAGAGTGTGTCATACCGGCGTACGTGCTGACGACAGAGTCAACAGACATAGCCCTCGGTGTCGTCATATCCAACAAGAAAGACCTGGAATCCGTAACAGGCAACTACTTCACCGTGAAGTTGCAGGCCGAGGGAGTGGAGTCTGACCTATTCCGCAGCGAGCGAAAGATAAAATTGCTACTGTATGCAGGAAGCACCTTGGTCTCGGGAAATGTGATCTACTCAATGAAACCTGGAGAAAACATCCATGTGGAGTTTGAGATGGCACAAGGCATAGACAAAGTGGTGCTTGTCGATAAGGACACTTCGGCGCAGATAGACAGTTGCGCCATCAAGAAATCACAGTCAAGAGACCTTGACGACTTATTCTAACGATAAAAACCAAAACAATGATAGAACTCGATGCAAAATTATTAGACCAGTTCAAGGGGTATGTGGTGCGCAAGGATGTGGTTCGCTCTGTAAAAGGCGGTGCCAACGTGCCTGTCTTTGTGTTGGAATACCTGCTTGCCAATTCTTGCAGCACCGACGATGAGGAAAAGATCCAGGAGGGAATAGAAAATGTGAAGCGTGTCCTCCGCGACCACTATGTCAACCCCGATGAAGCCACACTTGTGCAAGCCAAGATTCGTGAGCAAGGCACCTATAAGATTATCGACAAGATTAGCGTGCGCCTTGACCCGTCGAAAGACAAATATTGGGCAGAACTGTCGAATCTCGCCATCCGTGATGCCAACATCTCAGAAGAGATTATCAGCCAGCATGAGAAGATGATGACTGGCGGCATTTGGGCCATCATCGATGTAGACTATGACTCGATGCAGATGATAGGGAAAAAGATATTCCCGTTTGTCATCAGCAAGGTGCGACCCATCCAGTTGTCCAACTTCGAGGAAGGTAGGATAGCAAGGGCACGCAGCATGTTCACCAACGAAGAATGGCTTAACGTGCTCCTTCGCAGTGGTGGTTATGAACCGGAGTCGGAGGGGATGACAGAGCGCATGAAAATGCTGTTGCTCTCCCGCTTCATCCCATTGGTGGAAGCCAATTTCAACATGGCAGAACTTGGACCTCGCTCGTCTGGCAAATCTTTCGTGTTCAAGGAACTATCGCCATACTCCATGCTGGTGAGTGGTGGCCAGGGAACGGCAGCATCTCTTTTCGTCAACAATTCCAGTGGTCAGATTGGTGCCGTCGGCAGATGGGATGCCATTTGCTTTGACGAGTCTACAGACGAACTGTTCAAGGACAAGGAGGTGGTGCCACTGATGAAGGACTATATGGAGAGTGGCAGCTTTTCAAGGGCCGGTAAAGCAGGGGAAAAGGCGGCCAATGCCTCCATCATACTGAATGGCAATATCAACCAGCCCGTTGAGACCGTCCTTCAGACCTCACATCTGTTCTCGCCTTTCTCGGACAAGATTTGCAACGACACTGCGTTCCTGGACCGTCTCGGGTTTTTCCTTCCGGGTTGGGAGGTGATGAAATTCGCTCCATCCCATTTCACCAATCATTTCGGGTTCAGCACCGATTTCTTCAGTGAGTTCATGCATAGCCAGCGTAAAATGACTTACACGGATGCCATCGACAAATATTTCACGCTCGGTGCGCAGATGAAACAACGTGACACCAAGCCCGTGCGCAAGACGGTGTCGGGTCTCATCAAACTGATGCACCCCGATGGAAATTTCACCAAAGAGGATGTGCGCAAGTATTTGGTATGGGCTATTGAGATGCGCCGTCGTGTGAAGGAACAACTGAAGCGTATCGGTGGTATGGAGTTCTGGGACACAAACTTCTCATATATCGACAAAGAGACCCAAGAAGAATACTTCGTCTCAGTGCCAGAGGAACGTGGCACGAACCTCATTGAGGATGCACCATTGCAGCCAGGCACCTGTTATACGGCGACAAGTGACGGCGACAAGGTGTCACTTGTCAAGATTGAGGTGATCACTATGCCGGGCAACGGCAAGTTGACGGTTACAGGAAGTGGTTCGACAGAAGCCAAGGAGGATATCAAGAACACCTATAACTATATCCGTGCCAACGAACGGGCCATCCTCTCACAAAAGCACTCACTGATACATCTCGATGTGACAGTTCAAGTCACTGTCATGCTGGGTGTAGGAGTGCACAAGGGAATTGGCGGTGCCGTGTTTGCTGGTATCGTTTCTTCCGTTTTCGGCAGGAATCTGAAATCAGGCCTCGGAATCATTGGAAACATCAGCATTGGTGGAGCCATAGAACGGGCCATCAATTTCAACGACCGTGTGTCCATGCTCTCAGAGAATGGTGCCAAGAATGTGCTGGTGCCGATGGACAACCTTGCAGAGATGGCAACACTACCAGCCACCATCCTCGGCAAGACCGACATCCCGCTCTATGCCAATACCCAGATGCTGATACAGAAGATGATATGATGGCATAACAGACTATTTTTTCCCAAAATATTTCTCGTAAGCAGAAAACTAATGAAAGATCGTGTTTGCTATTTTTCTAATGATGATTTGTCGTTAGGATATTATTTGGAGTTGGCTGAGAAGCGAATTCTTGAGATTTCGGAAGGTGAAGTGCCAACGGATCTTTCTGATATTATCGAACTTTGGCATATTATGCGGATGATGGAAGAAGGTTGTAGGTTGGCAAAATGGACAGATGCACATTTTAAGGAACTCAGAGCTTTGACAATGGGATACAAAATTTATATTGTGAAGTTTTTCAATAGTTTAAATCCCGATAAGATAAAGTATGAGTACGAACTTTTAGAATGGACTTACAAAAAAACTTTTTGGGAAATAATAAAAGTCTACAAACTATATGCATTAATTAAGCCTGATGTCTTGGTTGAAATTGCCAATAATAATATCAATGACTTGTGTGATATTTTAGCATGTCAAGGAATAGTTGAGAATTTCAAGACAGAACTTCGTGATGTTCTTATAGGTAATCCAAATTGTGCTCACCTTTTACTTGAAGAATATACAAGGAAAGATAATTCATTGGACAGAAAATTGTATTTCCCGTCAAATTTGACTTTGGATGACAAAGAGCAAATAATTAATAGTTATTTGGATGGAGACAATTTGAATGTTAATTATGTAAGATTGGTATTGCAAGTAAAGGATAACCCACAAAAAATTGTTCTTTCACCGAGATTGAGATTAAAAGCAGAGAAACTTGTAAAAAAACTAAATGAAGATTTAATGAAAGACCCTCGAACCGCTATGATTCGCTGGTCAATGAAAGTTCAATTCATAGACCAAGATGGTTTATATCCTAAAGAACTCTTTATTGATGAAAATGGAGAACCCACTTATACATATAGTATTCCATACATAAGAAACTGTGATAATATAACGCGCGTGAAAAATTGTATTTCGTTGTTTGAATGGATGAATGGGCATTTCTTATTAAATCTAGTTAATAAGATGTCTGAAGTTGATCCTATGGAAAGGACTATCATAGGTGAAAGGTGTTGTTTTTATCCAACATTTCTTTACTTTAATCAAAAGAATCATTTGGCTTTATTCCAACTTTATGGCTATGAAGATGTCCTTAAGAATTTAGGAAGTTCATTTGAGATGGAGTTGAAATCTTTTTACGAGAATCATTTGCAAAAAGACTATGGCTACCCGAGTTTATCTCTTAATATCCCTCAACTTAATGATTCTTTTTTAAATAAGTGCCGTATCATATGTCCAGAATTAGATGCAGTAGTGAAACAATACAACACTTACGTTGAATATGATGAAATAAACAGAGATATTATACGTTTGTCAAAACCTTTACCATTAGAAGAGGGAAAAAGCTTGCTGACCAACAAGTATTATGAAATAGAAGATGGTAATGCTGAGTTTGTCTCAATTTTGAGAGGATTATTTGGCTCAAATAATTCATTGTTGAGTTATGTTGAACCGTTTCAGAATAAAAACTATCCTTCTCTAATTGACTTATTGAAAAATGAGGATGGTGTCTTATATGAAAATTATCGCGAATACCAGAAGCCTTATCTGAATCTCCTAATAAAGAACAATTTGATAGCAATTAATTCTGGTGGGGAATTGTTTGTTGTAGATGCTAGAAAAATAGAGGTGTTAAGATGCATTTGGGAATTTGGTGTATGTTCATATTGGCATTATGATGAGACAGAGCGATTATTTCTTGATGAAATGCTCGCTAAAGGATGGCTTAAAACGGATTGTCATCTGTTAAGTAGCCCTGAGCGCGATTATTTTAGTTTCTATCTTGACAATGCGAAGTTTACAAATGGCATGGCATATAGAAATCACTATGCACATGGGAGTACTCCATCTGCTGACGATGAAAACGAACATTCAAAGGCTTATCGGGCTTTTCTAATGCTTCTCGCCATAATAATTCTTAAAATAGAAGATGATTTGTGGTTGGCAGAAAAGGTGAAGGCAATTCATTCAAGGGGATGATGAATGTATTGCCTTTTTTTCAATAATAATCCCTAAATGCGCAGGCTATGCTATTTTCATTACTACCACAAATTCAATCTTCAACATTGTCACTAACAGTATTGTCATTCAACGGCACTAATTCTAACTCCAATTCAGATGGGACTATTCCGATTTCTCTGAAGATATAAAGAAGGATTCCTCGTTTTGTTCGCGTGTCATTCGAAGTCCACACATGGCAATTATCGGCCACAGGCGAAGTGAAATACTTTGCTGATGCATGAACCATATCATTCTTAGTCGCAAGATAGAGCATTTCCGAAGGGTGTTCCCTAAAAACAAGCTTGCATACCTCTACGAGCATCATCTTCCATGACAGCACATCATGTTTAACCCCATGGTAACGGAAAGCTGTGATAGAACGTCCTTTCAGTTCCACGTCATCATCGTCAATCGACACAACTTCAACTTCGCGCTCTAATGGCACATATCGTGTGGTGATCATTGGCCATAAGGAAAGAAAATTGTTGAGCAACAATTTTCCACGTTCTATTAGTTCCGCTTCTGTCCATTGCTGGTGCTGCTTCATATAATTGCTCAATTTGAAAGCCGAATCCTTATAACCATAAACGGTGATAAGTTTCTGCTCTTTTGTTTCGCGATCTTTCTTGGTATATGTATAACCATTCCACTTGTCGCTGTAAGGTCGGTTGCTGTAATCGCTGTTGTATCCTGTCAATGTAAGATTGGCAAAGGTATGAAGGTATTGTTCCACAATACGGTCGGCGTCAGGACCCAAGTCGTTGCGCCACTGCTGGGTAATGTGTTGAGGCATAATATGCTCGATGGAGATTTTCCCTTCATTCATCTTTTTGATGATTTGCTCATCTGTTTCACGACTATCAAGATTTTCCATTCTCTCAAATAGAAATGCACGGTATGTCGCAGGCATCTTGTATATCTGTCGCGTGGGAAAACTCTCTCTAATGTTGCGGTCGTTAGGAAATACGCCGGTACCTTGTTTCTTCAAGATGATATACTTCATCAGCTCCACGTAAGACACTTCCACCTCCACACCTCGTTTTCTGTGGGTGTCATAGATGCGCATAATGTCGCTATGCAGCATAGCAAACGACTTACTCATGTAATTGGCAGGCCACCCACAAACCATACGGCGTGCCCAGTAGTTTTCTACAACGTCAAGCACTTCATATTGCTCTTCATCTCCCATCTGTGACTGTGCCGCATAATCAAAGAAAGCAAGATAAAACGGCATACATACCGAAGAACCAATACTGGCTAATTGGCGCAATTTCTTGTTGATTCTAGCATTCTGAGTCTCGCCTTTGTTTGCCATACGGTAATACTTTGCATACTTCCACATATCAGCCAGCAATTCCTCACGAGACATATTCTCTTTCTCGTCATACGCTTTGAAATCGAAATATAACTCTTCGAGATTGCTTATTACCTTATTTTTTAGCGTGAGATAGTCACGGATAAACATTGTAGGCTCGCCATCTGTGGCCTGTTCTATCTTGTGCCAATAGTTATAGTAATACCTTTCCTGAAGTTCTTTAGATTGTGACATCAATAGGTAGTTACGCACCTTGTCGGCTTCTTCCAAGTCTTTTCCACAAGAATTCAAACTTTCGAAGATAAGTTGAGGATTGTCTTTGCTGTCAAGACAAATATCAATGATTATGAGCCTTTCTATGGATTCTATCAAATCTTCAAAAACAAGAGGATGCCCTTGTCCTGTAATGAGATTGTAGAAAAAAAGATAATTGTTGGTAATACCTGATTTCTCTGCCGGTACAAATTGTTCTTCGTCATTTGTGAAAAGAGCATCGTATGCGTCTTTATCATCGTCTATAGGACGGAGTTTTATCTTTCGCTCCACATGACGACGATATTTGGCGAATAGATATTTTTCCATCGTGTCTTTGAGAAACTCCTCGCTTTCACATACCATTCTTCCATTTTTCACCGCATTGATAGCAGCAAGAATAAGAATGGAAATGGTGGTAATACGCTGTTGCCCATCTATTATCAGCAGGTCATTCTCTGTCTCGCTGGCTTTTACGGACACGATGCTTCCAAAGAAATGGCTTGGAATATCCTTTTCTTGTATTTTCTGGAGGTCGGAGAACAGACGTTGGCAATGTTTCTTTTGCCAAGCGTATCTTCGTTGATACAAAGGAATCAGAAACAGTGCTTTGTCATCATTGAAATATATGCGAAGTTTGGTGGCGTCTCTCATTTGATTTATGGGCTTTTTATCTACTGACAATGGAAAATATAAGGTAATTTGAAATTTGTGATAGAGTCCTGCAAAATACAACTAAGCTAATCGTTAGATTATGAAATGACAACAATAAAAAGATAACCTGATTATTGTAGGTCTAAATCAAGCAAACCGAATTTTGAAAAATGAGGAGTGTGAATGTCAATAAAGTCATATGAGATTTCTCCTTTTTCTTTCAATAAATCATACATACGTTTGCTGTTGGTGTCAGCTGTTAGGTAATATTCTGCAGAATCGCATTCAGCTTGGACAAGCAATTTAACATCATTTTGAATAAGGATTCTTGCATCGACTTTCAGCACCCCCTTGGCTTTTGCATCAAAAAGAATTTTGGCGCATTTGCCAACTTTGCTTGCATGATACGCATTGAATGGAGAAAGAAGAATCTGTTTCAATGGAAGATTGTTGATGACATCTTTAACACAGAACTCCGCCACAGCAATTGTACTCATTCTAATAATGTAATCATGCTCAAGAAAATAGCGGAAATAGCCAAGAGCATTTTCATGTAAGTCATTAGTCTTGTCCAAAAGTCTTATGACAAATCCTGTGTCACAAACAACTATCTTATTCTCGGCCATATTCACCTCCTCTGATTTCACTTAAAAAATCATCTACATCTATACCTGACCAAATGGGTGTCGAAGAATCCATTTTCTTTTCTAAATAAGCCATATCAAACTTGGGCTCAAATTCCAGTATTTCAATAAGCTTAAGTGTATTGGTGTCTATTGCCCCCGTAATAATATTCTGTTTGGCTTTAGCGCGAACGCCAAATTTTCTATATAAAGGGTTGCCTTGAATGTTAGTTAAGATTTCCTTATCAGCATCAATCGTGATAACACCATCTTTAGTGTCAAGGTGGATGTTGGCTTTCCCTTTTCCTCCAGCATCCACTAACGTACCATAATAATATACTTCAGAATCAGCCCAAAGGCTTTCTGTTCTACGGAAATAGGTCGTAGGGGTGATATGGACAATTCGTTCCTCAGACTCTGATGTTGAGATGTCCACATTGAAGTTATTCTGTATGGAGAATTTTTGCATTTCCTCGAAAGCAACGGCTGTCTTGGGATCAAGTTGGTCGATAGATGAGGACGATATGATAAGGGCAAGCACTGATGTAAATTCAACAGCCTTTTGCTTGCTGGTTGTGAAGATGTTTTTTACGGAGCCTTCCTCGATATGGAATGTTGTTATGGGTGTATCCTTTCTTTTATCAAGATCAAGAAGGGCGATGGCAAATTTCAACACACTTTGCATAAGCGTGATGTCATAATTATCGGGAGTCAATGGCGCAGATCCATAACTTCCTTCTATTCTTATCGTCACTTGCCCTTTGGTTTCCATATGCTTGGGCTGCAAATATAATGATTTAATTCAAAAAAAGCAAAAACAGACGTAGTTTTTTCAATTTTATCGTATGGCTATAACAAATTGAACTTTGTCATTGACTCAGTCTTGATGTCATCGGCGATGTCGATGTAGGGTTTCATTGCTTTATAGTCGCTGTGGCCAGTCCACTTCATCACTACCTGGGCGGGAATGCCGAGTGACAGGGCGTTGCAGATGAATGTACGACGCCCAACGTGCGAAGCCAGCAACTCGTGCTTGGGATGCACCTCTTCTTTTCTCTCGTTGCCGATGAAATAGGTTTGCTTGATAGGCTCATCGATGCCTGCAAGTTTGCCTAACTCCTTCAAGTAGGTGTTCATCTTCTGGTTACTGATGACAGGTAGTGCCTTGTCGCCCTCAAAATGGAAATCTTCATATTTTTCCAGTATGGCCCGGCTGTGGTCGTTTAATTCGATAACAAGATAGTCGTGGGCCGTTTCTTTGTATCGGATTGAAAACTACCGGCCAATGGTGTCGGATGATGTTGAACCGATGTTCATCCATGTGAGTTTTCTCCATAGCCCCTCCAACGGCCCTCGGGGATGGTGCCTGAACCAGTACCGGCCAAAGAGGTATTGGACGATGACCATGGCCAGGCCGATGAGTACGGCGTAGGTGATGCCCACAAGGCGGTAGCAGCCAAGTCCATAGCCG
>Ga0256407_10005065_pt1 | contig 21461 bp, 14 predicted proteins | sample RumenRJG_04DNA_FD_193489 | JGI IMG/M metagenome (GOLD analysis project Ga0256407, IMG submission 193489) | Bovine rumen microbial communities from Lethbridge, Alberta, Canada - RJG_04 | ecosystem: Host-associated > Mammals > Digestive system > Stomach > Rumen | place: Canada: Alberta... | reverse complement strand
TTCTGTCGATTTTTGCCAAATTGAACGGATATGCTCCGTTTTTTAGGCCTGTTTTTGGCCTTTTTCAGCTCCAGAACTGAACGGATTTGACCGTTTTTAGTGGGGGGACATGCTACGTTTTATCTACTTAACCCTGCTCAAGCTGTTCAGAACTGGCCGATAGTGTTCGGCTATATCTGAAAAAGTAGATAAGAATACCTCTATGGTACTAATGAACATGAGTACGATGATAATATAGTCCACAACGTTCTTCATTCTGAGAAGCGTTATGGACTAATTATCATCAACCGAAACGCCCTATCTCTCTTTAAACGTTTTGATAGTCACGTTTTTACCGTCATTACTGGTCATAAGACTATATTATCATTCTCACAAGGGACAATCAACTCTCCCTTCGTGTCGATAACGCCCCATTTCCCATTGGCATCCTTAACACTGGCACGTCCATCTCGGAACCCTCGCACGTCATCATAGGGAAGACTGAAAGGTATAACGATGTTGTTATTTAAATCTATGGCACCATACTGACCGTCTTTCTTTGCTATTGCGATGCCATTGTCAAAAGAATAAACATCTTCATACACAACAGGAATCTGCTCCACTCCATGCTCATTTACATATCCATACAAGTAACCAGATTGTTGGTCTAAGCGCACCATACATAACCCATTATCGTCGAAAGACCAGAAACTATCATATTCCTTGAAACCATCCACCCTTCTCTGGCTCGGTAACTCTATGATGCACCATTTGTCATGACGGTTTTTGAGTGCCAGCCAACCCTTGCAACCTACAGATTCTACACACTTAGGAACTAGTTCGTGATGATTGTTCTTCCGACAATCTCTTAGCATGCAGGCAATATCGTAGTTGAAAAGCACTTTCAAAGCCATCCATTGATCAACATTCCTTAAAGGCCGGAATAGATTCATTCCCTCTGAATAGCCAGCACCTTGTCCGTTTACAAAGCCTTTGATGGAAGATTGTTCACTTGGCGTTAATTGCTCATAAACCACAGTCAAAGCTATGGCGTTGGCATAAGCCTCTTCTATAAACCTGTAGACATAGTCATTACTGTAGGTAAAATTTGGCGAAGGGAGTATGCCATACATTTCTACATCCATAAGGGCATGCCCCAACTCATGATATACAACCAAGTGGAACAAAGTACTTGCATCCTTGTAATTATTAATTTTGTCCATCCACACAAAGATTCTCCGTGGGAGCACATCGTCATTAACAGCAGAGATATAGACACCTAACAGATCGGAAATCACAAAAGGCTTCGATAATCTCTCGCGAGGATCCTCTTTCCTGTCTGCTTCCTTCTTATTGACCCATTCGTCAATATCAAACGACTCTACATCTTCATCTGTAGTAACATATGTGTCAGCTGGCACTTTTACAGAGCACTGACAACCTGGCACAGAAACATATTCATGAGCCATAGATGTGTCTACAAGGAAGATAGGCACGCTGTTAATCACAGAACTCATGTCTTTCTGGCAACCGGCTCCATGAAACAAACGTTGAAAGCTATCGCACTCAGATTCTACACGCACGAATGATTCTTCATACTTGTATGTAAAATCATTCCCATCATAAAGTTGAGGATACTTTCCTCTTGTTAAATCAAATATTTTCATAATTATCTCATTATTGATTAATAATAAATCTCTATCACCTTTTATGCCTTGTAAACCGCATAAACAAGAGACGCAACGGAAAGCCCTATATCAATTGAAGCTATAATGTATGTAAAGTTAAATGTCCCTTTAAAGAAAACGAACATCATAACTACAAAAACAATGGAAAAAGAAATACGGCTTAACCATGTAGTCCATTTCCCTATTTCATCGTAATTACCTTCTGCATCCATCCCTAATATAGCACCAAGACCATTAAATATGAAGAAAAAAGGCGCGACTGTAACCAAAATAGCCACCATGAGTCCAAACATTATTCCATTATCTTCATCTTCAGTAATGGGAATAAATACCAATATACCATTAATAATAGATAGAGAAAGCGAAGTTATCCAAAGAATTTTAATCTTGAAACTATCTATGGCAGCTAGTTTTTCTTCCTTTTTCGACTCTTTTCTTCTGTCTTCTTCCTTACGTCTCTCTTCAGCTCTTCTACGTTCTATTTCTTCACGTTCTTTTCTCAGGCGCTCCTCTTCGGCTCTTTTTGTACGTTCAAATTCCTCCTTTTCCTTTCTCAAACGCTCTGCATCTGCTTTGAGTTTAGCCTCTTCTGCATTCTCCCTCGCTTCTTTCAATAGCGATTCGCTGGAGTCCTTTTCCTCCAACAACATATCATCGGCAGACTCTTCGAGCATCACTTCAGAGTCGGTACTTTCCTCCAACAGGATTTCTTCACCAGAGGTCTCTTCCAGCAGTGCACTGTCGGAATTCTCTCGGATCATCTGTTCGTCATCTATATTTTTCTTAGCCATCGTATTAAAATTAAATTACTATTAATATTCAAGAACTAACACATCCTTTATGCTTGCATAAAGCACTATTGCTCAGTGCCAACATACTGTGGTTCGTAAGTATACCAATGAATCTCGTTATTAACATATGCTTTAAACATACGTTCCCCTTTAAATGTTACTTCCTCATTATCAGCATTTCCTATCTTGTCATATTTTGGTTCTACGAGTTCCTTACCTTTTTTGTCTACCAGACCATATTTGCCGTTTTGCCTGACAATAAACATTGGCTCATCTTTCATAGAAGGTGCAAAATACCCGATGGAGTCATATTGGTATTCAGTTCTTCTTCGGTAAGAGCCGTCAACAAATTCATACAGTGCCTGTCCTGCAGGAGTAGAAACAGTATCTCCCCTTTCGCTGATCTCGACTTTAAGCCTCTTCTCGACTTTAAATGTATCGTTAATCATTGTATAGGAATAGGTGTAAGTGTTTTTTTCTGTATTATTATTACGTATGGCAAGTATTATACTTATGCCTGCAACCAATAACAGAAAGACAAATACGAAGAAAAACTTCTTTTTATCTGCAGGATCAAAAACAAGAGAACCTAATCCAGTCCCTAAAATAAGAGCGACAAGAAGCATACACCAGTAAAAAGGCAGTCCATGAGTCCCAGCACCTAATAATCCACAAATCCAGCTTGATAACAAACCTATTATTACCGCAGAAAAGGAAAAAAACAACACCCCCCAAAAATCATCTTCAAGTTCAGCTAATGTAAATGAGCCAACCATGATAATAAATACTAGCAGACCTATCCAAGCCAACCAAATATCAGATCCTGATAAGAAGGAATAGATTGTAGGGACCAGCAAAAAACCAACTTCTCCAACAAGAAGAAACCTATCCTTACCTTCACTTAGAACCCCATATATCTGTAGTATAAACAAGCTTCCAGCAAAAAGACACCCGTAAAAAAACAATCCATGTGACCCGTCACTAAAGACTGTTGATAAACAATTTGATATAAATGCAACAAATACAACACCTAACGAGACCCCAATCAGTTCTAGGAAGTTCGACCAAAACTCTTGGCTTTGGCTTATACTCTCGCTAGTATTTTCTCTTCTACGTTCAATTTTTTCACGTTCTTTTCTCAGACGCTCCTCTTTGGCTCTTTTCGTACGTTCAAATTCTTCCTTTTCCCTTCTCAGGCGCTCCTCTTCGGCTCTTTTCGTACGTTCAAAATCCTCCCTTTCCCTTCTCAGGCGCTCTGCATCAGCCTTGCGCTTGGCCTCTTCTGCATTCTCCCTTGCCTCTTCTAATAGCGATTCGCTGGAGTCTTTTTCCTCCAACAACATATCATCGGCAGACTCTTCGAGCATCTCTTCAGAGTCGGTACTTTCCTCCAACAGGATTTCTTCACCAGAGGTCTCTTCCAACAGTGCACTGTCGGAATTCTCTCGGATCATCTGTTCGTCATCTATATTTTTCTTAGCCATCGTATGAATAATTAGTTTGTTTATACCTATCGTTTTGCATTCTCAATAACGGCCCTTGCCTCGGGAGTATCATCACAAACAAGTCGAATACACCAGTCTGCTTCTCTCCATATACCGTCTAACTTGTTGCTATTGTAATTACGTACCCATACTGGGCAATCACTGCTCTTAAAGACATAGCCAGAAGCGTCGTCTTCTGCACACCACTCTGCAATACCATGCACCCGCTCATAACTACCATCAGGTTTGTACTGGCATGCGAAATTCATATAGGTGAATCCCAGCTCATTGCTAATGGGGACAGCATGTGGAGAACTGACAAAATTCAGATCATTCGATCCAGCGTATCTATACTCAAGGGTGCCTTTTACTCCTCCTCGCGCTGCATACTCATGTTCCGCCTCTGTTTGCAGACGGAACTGACAACCGGTCGCTCTGCTCAGTCGGTTGCACAGCACCATAACGTCGGGCAATCGGCCACCATCCACGTTGGCAAAGATTGTCTTGGACATGACAGCCTCTTCGTCTAAGAGCAATTCCCATTCTTGAGGAAGAAGTGGGCGTTTACACATAAAGAATGAAGGTATTTGCACCTCTTGGCTTTCAACCTCGCCAAAATCATGAACAAAAATCCCATCAAAAAAGTGCAGTTCTCCTTTGGTGAAAGTCCCTCCCCTGACAAAAATCATATCTCTCAGCAGTTGGTTGATGACGGTCCCTCCTCTTCGACGTATCCTTTCTATGGTCTGTTGATCAGTTTCTAAGATTGAATCGATTTGGTTCTGAATACTGCTAACACGACTGGCTTGTTGCTGCTCAGCGATTATGCTACTCATATCAATATCCTCTATGGGTGCTATAGTCTCACGACTGATTGACTCCAGCCTGAGGGGAGTATCACTGTTTCCAACATCTTTTGGACGCTGCACGCTAGAGGCTTCTATCTGACCTAGGGCCTTTATCCGTAATGCCTCTTGACTTTCCTGGTGCTGGTTGTTCGCGGTCGTCTTTACCCCTTTCATACGGGCAAGGACGTCTTTAAATTTTGAACTATGTGACTGGTCACTCATCTGCTTCCATTTTTTAATCCATTAACGACAAAGAATGTTCTATGTTTGCCTTGGTCTCAGCATCAATCAGCAGTTCTGGCGGATTGGCGTCGAATGTTTCATTAAACTGCTCGCATTCCACCGTAATCTTAATCAGGCCGTCTTTGTCTCTACTGATTCTCAGGAGTACAGACGTACCTTTTTTCTTCTTCTCATTAAAGCGGACACTCTTTTCACGAATGATTTTCGAGGATTCAACCTTAGCATAGTCTCCAATACTGCTGTTTTCGTAAATGTTCGCAGAAACAGTGTCGCAGTCATTGGTCAACTTCAGGTCTTTGATATTATTCTCAAAAACAATAGAGTCGGAAGACTTGATAAGATTCTTGATGACGACTTCACCGTTTCTTTTAATCTTTATTCCGTAACTATGCGTCGCCTTATCCTCAATGGTCTTCAGATTCTTCGTTGCCCTGCTGGCAGACTGCGCATTAGCTACCAACATCTGCGCATATTTTGCAGCACCAATAGCGATAGCAGTATCTGGATCCTTGATTCTCAACCAGTCGGTCTCAGCTTTTCCTTTTCCGTAGACAGCCCCATAACGTGCTGCCAACCCTTTACGTATCATTGGCATACGAGATGAGTCACCTACTGTCAAGAAGAAATCTATTTTCAGGTTAGGCTTTTGCGCCTTTGCATTCTCAATGGCTTTGTCGACCACTTTCCAGCATCTTTCCAAAAGTCCCTGACAGACAGCTTCAAACTCTGAACGCTCTATCTCTATTTCCTCTCCTTCAATGATATCACCTCCCTCTACATCATCGTCGATAACATCATCGTTCTCAGTCAGTGACTGCTTGAGATTCTCGGCCTTACCCATCATGCGGTTCCACTCTTTTACTTTCGTCTTATCAGGATGCAAACCTGCCTTTTGGTAAGCCAATTCGACAAGTTTTTCGTCCCAATCCATACCACCTAACATGCCGTCACCTGCAGGTGCACCTACCACTTTATAGTTGCCTTTATCATTCGTCACGATGCTGACATCCAATGTTCCACCACCAAGATCGAAGACAAGGGCTGTGCTTCCTGAAGGGATATCATAAGCTATGGCTGCTGCTGTAGGTTCTTGCAACAAACCAAGCACATCGATACCGGCCATCTGTGCAGCCAACTTAGTACGTGCACGTTGTTGCTCGTCAAACTTTGCCGGTATCGTAATAACAGCTTGAGTGGCAGGTTGCCTTCCTGCACCTATCTCCACCTCGTTGGCACCTTTGAACAAGTGTTTCAATATGCAGGCAGAAGCTTCTACTGGCGACAATTTACGCAGAACGCCTGCAATAGATATCTCCGCTTCGCAGAACTCACGATTCATCTCTCTCTTCACGAAAGCTTTAGTACATTCGGGACGTGTAAGCAGACATGCCTTACCGGGCCCGCCCACTTTGGGTTGCCCTGTCTTCTTATCAAACGTCACTACAGAAGGGATGAATTTTCTACCTCCCGCATTTAGTAGTTCCACAGGAGTTACACTACCGGCACCATCATTTCTTACAATACACGAATAACAAGTACCTAAATCAATACCATATACTGTCATAATCGATAACACTTATACTCTATTTCATTATTTGAATACACAAACTTTCTCTGACTCCATGCACCATTCCTTCGCATTCCCAACGAGAGAGGGGATAGTCCACATGAATGCCGGGCAAACACTTTCTTTCACGGTGTCTCTTAGTTCTGGAAGAGAGGTATCAAAGATTGTCTCCTCTTCGTCTACATCCTCTCCCTCTGAACCGTAGACAGTCATAACCATTTCGTTAAACTCGTTACCTGGTTCAGTCTTCTGAAGTCGTATGCCAAGCTGCTTAAATTGACGTTCCATTCGCTTAAGCACCCACTCAAAAGCCTTTTTCTCACCTTCAAGACCAACAACGTTTTCACGTGGATGGTTGATACGGAAGAGTTTGTCACAAATAGCCTGATAGGTTTTTATCATAGCATCAATACCGTATCTGCGCATCAGTTTCATATTGCTATCATTACGAAAAGCTTCGTTCTCGCGACGCATCACTGCGACATCAGCTGCCGATGCTTGATTTTGCACAAGAAGGGATACATTGTACTGAAGGTTCTCAACAATGTCTTGCAATTCGGTTATTGATCCCTTCAGTGTATCAAACTGCCCGGTATAGTCAGGCAATACCAATGGCTCAACCTTTTCTTTTACAGGAGTTTCTACTTTATGACCATTATCCTGAGCATGTGATAAAGTCTCATCGGAGTGGGAAACCGGATGAAACTCTTCAGGCTGAGGAGGTGTACTCTCGGCCATAGGGGGAACGGCATCAGTCTGTGGAACTACAGGGACACTTTGAGGTATTATTTCCTCAGGCTGGGAATGTAAGTCATTCTTGGGGGAAGTCTCATTCAAAGATGTAGGGATATCAGACATCCTAACTTCCTTTTTTTCTTCTGCCATATCATTGTTCCGCTTCTCATCTATCGGGGAGGAAGGGCGAAACGGGTTAAAATAATTATTCATGATTCATTTGTTATTAAACGTTATTTTGATTTTGCCTCCTTATTAGCTACAAGAGTGAACTTCACATCATCAATATATATTGAAGCATTCTTTTCGAATGGAATTTCCGAACTGATGAGGTTAGCCTGACTGGCCGCACCATAAATAACACCCTCAGCAGGACTGACAGTAAACTTGGATTTCTTCCGTCCCCTGGCATCTGTCTCTGTTACCGCTTTGACAAGGAAATGTCTATCGGCAACCTGTGTATTGCACAAAATTTGGTGATGACGTTCATTGGAAGGTGCGTAGCCAAAACTATTCTCGCCTTCAAGAACACCAAATATAGCAGTGACATTTCCTCCTTGCGACATGACCAAGAAAGCAGGAGGCTGCCCTGCAGCAGAGGCAATCTGAGCAGACTTGGCAAGCGCCTCGTCGATCTCAACCCTCAACTGCCTGTTCTGTTGGCTCAGTAATTCCATTTCCTGCTGCTTCTTGCTTATTTGTTCAGCAGCTTGAAGATTCTGTGTCTCAAGGGTCTTGATACGCTCTTCCAGAGGCATCTTCACACTCACGATTTCATGATCCTTTTGCTCAACTTGGTGGTTGAGTCGAGATATGTCTTCTTTCATACGGAGCAACGTGTTTTTAGCATATCTTACCCGCTGATTCTCCATCTCCAGAACCGCCTGTGGTACCTCATTGGGAAGAACATGTATCTCAAAGGAACATGATGGGCAAAAAGCAGTATACGCAGACAACTTCTCGCCACAAACAGGACATTGTATCGTATCGTTTGTCATGTACATTATGATTTTATATTGATATTTCTAAATAATTGATGAATATCGGTAATGAACTGTATCTCGCCACCTTCCTTTCCTCCCTGAAGTAGTCCGACGAGTACCATATCACTCTTTCGTACGACAGGACCGCCAGAACATCCATGCGTGGCACTCACATTGGCATAAATGGTGTCGAAACAACGGTCGTTCCACTCATGATTCTTCTCATAGTTATTGACCGACCCTGCAATCAGCGATGGAGTAGAGGCAAAAGCAGAGCCATCGGGATAACCGCAAAGCACAAGTTCGGTCAACTCCTGTGGATCCTTTTCCACATGATTGTCTATCTCCACATAGCATGCATCATCGGGCAACTCGTCTAATTGCAGAAGAGCCATATCCTGTTCGTAATTGCTCCAGATAACTCGTGCGGAAGTCTCAAAGTGCCTGTTACAATTCATGGCAAACGTCAAGTCACTTCCTGCTCCCTCAATCACATGGCTACACGTCAACACATAACGATCGGGAATAGAGATAACGAAACCAGTTCCCTCACCGACAGATGATCGCAACAAGCCTGTAGCACGCTCTTTGAGCATACTGATGTTGAATGCCCTTCGATCTGATGGATTTCTGGTCAAATCTATTGACAGTGATGAAACTTGTGGAGAAGTATTTTGGTGATTGTCAGTTCCTATGCCTGATATTTTTTGCTGTAAGACTTGTATAAGGTCGCTCAACAGATAGTCGGGAATACAGTCTGCACCAATGACGCCTTTACCATCATGCTTATTAAGATACAACTTGAAAATATCATTAGCATAATTCTCAATGGTACGTGCATTGCCCCACTCTCTCTTGTTGCGATGCTCATACTCATAAGAAATAATCTGTTGCATATTTGAACGGAACTCATCAGACAATTCTTGCTCGCTGAGTTTTTTCAATAGAATACTAAACAACACTTCAGGTTCGTAGTCATTGAACAAAAATTCGTTAGTAACACGACTTGTCAATCCCGGGTTGCCGTTTTTGATAAGATAGCGAATCTCATCTGTGTATCCTGCGAGGATGACAACGGTATCCCGATCGTCTTCCATAAACTTAATGAGAGCGGTGATAACTTCTTGTCCAAATTGGTTTCCACCTCCATCTTTACCTTTTTTAAATAGTTCATAAGCTTCGTCTATAAATAAGACTCCACCACGAGCACGCTCAAACTGAGAACGAGCCTTGGGCGCAGAATGGCCCACATACTCTCCTATCAGATCGTCTGGAGATACCTCTACGAAATTACTATTAGGCAGCAATCCTTCCTCACGAAGAATAAGGCCAAACAGACGAGCCACGGTACTCTTACCTGTACCAGGATTGCCCAAGAAAGCCATGTGTGGACGGAAAGTAGAACTTATGGCCGCCTGAGGATTCTCTTGGCAATAATGAGCCATCTTAATATATTGCCTAAACTGTTCGCGGATCACATCGATACCAATCAGATTGTCCAATCGCTCTATGGGCGTAGGCTCAGGACCATCTTTGTGTCTGAAAGCGTTTAGGTTAACCCTGCCATAGTTCGGGAAATCTTGAGGAAGAATTGTTGTTAGCTCATCCTCGGTAGGCTTTATCCCCGTCTCGCTCATTTGAGCCATAAGACGGGTTCCTTGACGACTCTTGACATCATCGCGTAATTTTTCTGTCTCGCGAGCATTACCAAAGTCTTTACCTCGTTTCAAATAAGAAAAATAGGCTTTTGCATAAAGCAGATCCTCCTCTCCTAACACAAAACGTTCAGTTGATAGCTTCTTGGCAAAAATCTCTGTAAGTTCGTCATCGTTATAGTCTTCAAAGACCACCTCCTGGGTGAATCGGCTCTTCAAACCTGGGTTGCTGGTAATAAGTTTCGCCATATCACCAGGATAACCAGCCAAGATGATTGCCATCTTGTCTTTGTAACGCTTGTCTGTCATCATATTTGTAAGAGCATCGAGTGCATCTTTGGAGTCATTTTCTGCCAACTGATAAGCCTCGTCAATAAAAAGAACTCTTCCAACAGCAGCGTCAAACATCTTTTCTACATTGCGAGATCCACCACCGACTGTCCCATCGATGAGGTTTCCCTTTGTATATGTTACGACTTCTGGTACCTCTATTAATCCATAGTTGGCTAAGATATTCCCCAGAAGACGAGCTACTGTAGTCTTACCTGTACCGGGGTTGCCTTTGAACACAAAATTCAGGCCTATTTTGCTTTCTGCTTTCTGCCCAATCTGAGCACGCATCTGCTGCATCTGAGCATTGGCAATGATACCATTCAGCTTGTTTTTTATTTTTCGGAGGCCCACCATATTGTTCAGTTCGGCAAGAACTTCTTCGTCGGATTTATTCTTTTGCAGAATAGTGTCAGGAATATCATCCGGTATAATGGTCTTGTAGAAATCAGGATTATCTGTATAAGAATTAATGAGACGTTGACCATTACGGGCCATAACCTCTTGATGTAATTTCTCTAAAAGGCCAGCGTTACCGAAATTCTTTCCTCTTTTTTGCGACTTGAACCATGCAAGTATCTTGTTGTCACAACCTTCTGAAAGTAAGAGATTTTTTTTGCCCACATAGTTTTTGTACATTTGTGTGAGTTCCTCATTGGTATAGTCATCAAATTGAAGCCTATATTTAAAACGCCTTTCCATTCCAGCATTTACATCCAAGAGTTTCTGCATATCACCAGGATAGCCAGCCATGACGACAGCCATTTTCCCACGATACTTGGGCAGCGTCATGTTTTGTACAATCTGATCTACTGCATCTTTACAATCAGGCTCAGCTAAGGCATAGGCCTCATCAATAAAAAGGACACGACCGATACAGTTGTCAAACATTTCGTTCACCAGCTTCACAGATCCGCCCCGTACAGTACTTACGATATTTCCCTTACCATACTCCTTGACTTCTGCACTCTGGATAAGCCCATATCCTGCCAATATCTTACCCATCAGTCTGGCAACTGTCGTTTTACCCGTTCCAGGATTACCCTCAAAGACAAATGTAAGATCTGACATTGACTGATTAACATCTCCAAGCTTTTCCATACGTATACGGTTGCCTTTTGCCATGTCAAAGATTTCTTTGAGGTTAGCCTTTACCTTCTGCAGGCCTATCATTCCGTCAAGTTCTCTTGTAAGAGATTGCTCTTCCTCCGGGCTAAGAACACGGATAAGCCGCTGCAGGTCATCTGGGATCGCACGAGCATCGAATGGACCTGTAAGATTCTTAGCACGATAATTCGACTTTATTTTACTAATCGTATTTTCTGCAGTACGTGCATTAGCCCAATCTTTGTCTTTAAAACGATAAAGTGTTGAGAAGATGGCATGTAACTTTGATTTAAAATCATCGGTATATCCCTGTCTTTTCAATTTTGCCAGTGCAATTTTTAGCAAGACTTCAGGTTTGTAATCTTCAAACATGAAACGTCCTTGCTCACCTATGCGGCTGTTAAAACCTGCGTTGCCGTTTTTGAGAAGATCCTCCATCTCCGAAGGATAGCCAGCCATGATAACTAATGACGTATCGTCATTCTCCATGAACTGAAGGAGCACTTCTATAGCCTCTTGTCCAAACTGGTTGCTTCCACCACCAGTTCCAGTATCAGCACTTCCACTCTGATAAAGGCCATAAGCTTCATCTATAAATAAGACACCACCCTTGGCACGTTGGCACACCTCTTGGGTTTTTATACGCGTTTGTCCCACATATTGTCCTATCAGATCACCCACTGTAACTTGATGCAACCGACCGTTTTCCAAAAGCCCCTCTTCACGCAGAACATCGGAAAAGATTCTGGCCACAGTGGTTTTACCTGTACCAGGATTACCCATGAAGACCATGTGCTTGCGAAACTTCTCGCCATTTTCTTTACATGCACGCATATCATTAAGGTATCGCTCAAACTGTGCTATGATACCATCCATACCCAACAGTTTTTGCAACTTATCCATGGCCTTCTCATTGTCCATTTTCAAAAGTTGCTGCTCCAGTTCCTTTTTGGGAAGTCCCATTAGTTCCAAAACTGTATCAACATCTTTCTCTTTCGTTTTTGATTCTTTTACCGTAAATTGTTGCCATATACGTAGGCAAAGGTCATCAAATGGTATAGGAGCAAGAGTGTGGTCCAACCCTTCCATAACACGTCTACGCTTGAGGATATTGCCAACTTCGTCTTTCCCCCAACTGTCAACATAGAATAATGCATTAGAGGATTTGTGTAGATCATTTTGATTATCTCGATATTCAGGAAATATCTGATCTTTAAACCAGGTCTTGAAAAAGAACTTATCAGAATTGTTACGAAAAGACTCATACAAGGCATTTATATCCTTAAAATCGTAGAGTGTTATCAAACGAAGATTGGATCCCTTATGTAGCTGACCAAGAAATCTTGACTGAAGATTCGTAATCCACTCACCTTCTATGTCGCCGAAAGAAATCTCTGTAGGCATTGTAAAGACAACCGCCAATTTGTGGCCAGGATTCTTATCTATGAAGCCAAAGACCTGATGTAAAACTGCTTCATTACTTTTTATCTGGAAAAACTGATCGGTCTCTGTCTTATGAACAAGAATAGCATTGGGGCGATGAGAGACCAACTCATTAGTAGGTGAGGCCGTATTTACAGTTGGAGAAGATTCTGGCTGTTGGGATTTTTGATTCGCAGATGTCCCTTGGCTTAATCTGATACCTCTCATTCTGTTCCGCCCGTTAGGACTCGCTATTCGCGCTACGAACCGGCGAGGAGTTGGAGAAGCTGAAACTGATTTCTGAGAATGTCCAGAGATTTCTTCTGGCTTTTTAAAGAAGAGTGTCTCTAATTGCGACTCTTCGTATGCAAAGAAGTTGAACTCTGTATTATAGAATACAGTCGTATAGCCTTCACTTCTTAAGTATCTGTATAGTTCTTGCCAGAAATTGTATTTACACAGATTGTTTTCTACATAATACTCCTGTCCGAAACTATTCCCATAAATACCCGTGAAGATAGGCCGGTTGTTTATATCCAGATTTCTGATTCGTTCAACAGTCATAATTGATTACTTGTTAATGATGTATTTGTTGACGGATAGCTTCAGTTGCATGTGCACGCCCCAAACGGTCGGCTGACCCCATTTCTGGGATATGAGCCACACCAGCCTGACTGTTACCTAATTCATAGCCAAGCCCTCTCATCTGTTCTTGAATGGTTTGCATCTGCTCATGTACTTTTTTATCTGTCATTCCTGATTTACTTGTCTCTTGATGAACGATAAGCCTGTTTTGACTCTCTGATTCAGGATCAATAATAACAGTGATTTCTTCACCAAGATTGTTTTCTAAGACTGCGCAAACACCTTGTCTCCAATCGTGATCAACCTCACCTCCCATATAATTAATTTCTGGATTGCTTTCACCACCCTTAATAGTCCAACCTTTAGACTCTAAAGCATTAACTATATCTTCGGCTGTCTCTACCCTGGCTTCGGAGAGAATGGCTTTGGCAACTGACTCAGCACCAATTTGAACGATTCTATTCTCTATTTCCGCGCTCCTATGGGCAATTTCCTCTACACGTTTCCTATTAAGGTTCTTGTTGTATCGATCATCGAGTTCTGCCTTGAGACCATTTAGTTCCTGTTCAAGTCGTCCGTATTCTCCCTCTGACCAAAATTCATTCTCAATTTCCATAGGTTCGCCACCATCTACGGCTTGTTCCATAACACGGTTCTCATTGACTATTGTAAGAATCCTTTCCACCTGTGTAAGAGCAACCTCAACAATAGCATCATGCTTGGCTTTTTCTTGAACAGCGTGACTCTCAACCTGCCATATTTGCATGATAGCCTCTTCTGCTTGAGCAGCCAGGGTCGCCCCATGATTTTGGCTTTGGCCAAGGTTTTCAATACGATGGCGAAGGTCTTGGGCTTCATAACCAGGGGCAAACCGATCAAGCATTGTGCGTTGCTCAACGGTATCCATGAGAGCTTGAGCTGTTTCGACAGCTATACGGGCATTCTCATCTTCATCCGAAAAGCGTTTATGAATGCTATCTATATCATCTTTTAGTGAACTTATCTCGCGTTCGTTACGTTCAAAATGCTGGTCTATATCATTCACAATTTCACCAATGCCCTGAGTAAGCACATCCATTTGTTCGTTTATATTCTTGATGTCACGCTGTTGTTTTTGTATACGAGTGTCCAGCCCTTGAAGTTTATCAGACATGTCTGATGCAAGATGATCTAATTGGCGATTTACTCGATTAGCGAGGTTTTGTTGAGCCTTATTAATATCATTATATACTCGGTCTGTTAATCTTGACAGCTGCTCACGATGGTGTCTGTCCATCTCCTCCAGATTACGACGAGTAGCATCATTGAGTGCATTAATTCTATCATTGGTACGCTGAATACTTTCATTTACGCGACGTGTCTGTTCGCGTTGTGCCTCATTTAGACGTTCTAACGATGCAGATGCAGCAGTAGACTGGGCTTCCCGAAGTTGCTGTTCGAGCTGCTGTTGTAATTGTCTAACTTGGTTCTCAACATTTTGTCGAGTAACATGACGTGGAGATGTCCTTGCTGTTTCGTAATGACTCATATCTTTTATTTCTATTAATTTGATTCCAGATTAAATGGATAACATCGCCTTTGATGGTATGCCATAAACTTTATTTCTGCTATTACTAAGATGAATTTCCACTTTCCTTTTTCCATTATATAGCTCATCTTTCCAAGAGAGCAAACGAGGAGTAAGGAAATGGAAATGCTGATTTGATGATCCTCGTAACCCTTTATCATCATTCAAATCCTGTCGATAAGGGCCATCGATTAATAAATCCAAATGACTGAGAAGTCTCTGAGCCTCAGGCCAATTAAGTGCTTCTAGCTGATAACCGGAAAATGCCAATACGGTTAACTCAGGGCGCTTTTCTTCGATTATTTCAAGCAGACTAGCCAGAGTTCCCGCTTGTAAGAACGGTTCTCCCCCACTAATTGTAAGGCCATCTATATATGGTCGTGAAAGAACATCCTCTGCTAAATCTGATATGCTTACTAGATGATCTTTACTTATAGGACGACTAGCAGGTGTCGCACAGCCTTCGCACTGAAAAGGGCATCCTTGTGTCCATATCACGTACCTAACACCCGGCCCCAAGACTTTAGAGCCTTGTGAACAGATATCATATATACTTAAAAACACGTCTATGTCCCTTTTCTCTATCATCAATTATTTCTTTTCTATCTCTATTTGTTTTTCTATTGGCAAATTATCACGAATTTCTACCAATGACTTTATTATGCCGTCGTATTCTTTCAACAAGACATCTATCTGATTTTGTATGTCAGCAATACGATTAGAAGTAGGATCTGTCAATAATTCAATAATTTCATTGTTTTGCAATAGTTGCATATGATAAACATCTGCAAGCCCTTTTGATTGTTTATCCAACTCAACAATTCTATTTCTTACTTCTGACAAGAATTCTTCGCTGTCTGTAGACAGAAGGAGTTGGATACCTTCCTGAAGCATATTCAGAAGCACGAAAGTCAACTTTAACTTATTATCGTAACCATCAGCAGAATGTACAAACTGTTGGATAGTTTGATTAACCTGCATAATTGGCTGTTGTTCCATGAGCGCCTTTAAGTCTTCCATGTATTTCAATAATAATTAATTTATATGTTTCACTTTACGATTACCCTTTAAGTCTTCACATACTATGAAGATGTTTTGAAAAACATCACACTCCACATGTATATTAACTTTTTTGAAGCCAAAATTACCCACACTGTAATCTTCCTGTTGGTCATGTAACATCTCTCCCCAATTCACTCCAGAAATCATCATACTGTTCATAGAAAGAAGGGGAAGTGTTATAGAAACTGGAGATGTGGTTAACATTGAGAACTTGATATCACCATTGGCATGCAATACATAGTTTTTCAATTGCTCTTCAGGACGAAGTACAATATCTTTTTCGTTTATTAAATCATCTGTTGAAGATGCTTGTAACATCCTTACCTTTGATGAAGGAAAACATTGTTGAAAAACATATCTGACAAGGAAGCACCCTGACAAATCACCTGTTAAAAAAAGTTGTGTCTCGGTTGATGGAATATGCAAAGAATGAACTAAGGCTTCTACATCATTTATAAGATCTTTAAATACTATATTACTATCTTCAGAAATACTTAGCGTATCATAATAAGAATCATATGTGCACTGTCCATCTTGCTCAAAGAACACATTTTTCCACCACTGCATCATAGCAGAATCTTGAATATAATGATGTGGAATGTACTTGGAAATCTGATGAGGTATAGACTCTCTAAAATCAGCAACAAAAAACTTACCTCCTTCTACATGGTATTTGTAGAAGGAGAAAGTATCCATATTTAAAGTAACGACAAGAAAAGCATCAGATGTAAAAGAACTCGCCCACAATCCATACATAGATGCTATAGGTATGATCTTTTCTCCAGATGTTTTCCTGCTCAAATAATCATCATAGTTACTAGCACTGTTCATCACACATTTTGCAAACAAATACTTTCTAAATGATTATTCCCAACTCCACCAATCTGGGTTACAGATACCATCAGGATTAACGCCCTGATTTTCCAAAGCCTTTTTAAGCTCAGAATAAGTTGGTTTACTCGAGTTCATTGTTTCTACATTGTAAACAACAAAACCTTTTTTAATCCTACCAGATCCAAGATTACTTTTTGCCCTGCCTGTCAAACATTTACTCATATTAAAATAAATCTAAATTACACCTACTCTTTTAAGGATTTTCGGCATCCTCCTATAATATACTTTATATATTTAAAAAATCAATCATACAGTTGAACTCAAAAATGTCTATTTCCGGACACTGTTCAGGTATTCCCAATAATCCAACATATGATTGACAGGTAATTGAACCATCACGTTGCGGTCTCGAAGCACACCTTCTCCCACTAATGGTACACGCCTACAGGCAACTTGCCTCCTAAAGACTTTTGAGTCAGTGTCTTTTATCATAAACTGAACACCTTTCTTGACGCATTCTTTGTAGGAGTCTGAGTAGTCGCCTTTGGTATATAGCTCTCCACTTTCTGACCTACAAATAGTGACATATGGAGCTATGCAAAATTCTTCGAACTCCGCATCATCCTCAAAAAAGAGAACTTCATTTCCATCAATTATTTTACTTTTCATAGGTTCTTCTTTCGATTATCTAGATTACATAACACGTAGAGTGTGAGCCTCCTGACATTCCCGGTCAGAAGGTTCTGGACTACCTGTAAGTTCAAGAATGAAAATCGGCTCACACCTATACAATATAGTGCATTGCCGTAAAAGGGTACGGTAACACAGATATACATTACAGGAACATGGCTTTCATTTCGACCCAACTTACGGTAAATTGTCCAGATTTACTGACGGGCAGAAGATGGAGCATCCCTTGACATGCCGCGGATTTCTCCCCGCATGGCATTACGAGTGCAAATATACAATTTTTTTTCGAATCGACACAAAAGTAAGTAAAAAAGTTTTGGTCCAAATTAGTCCTTTTCAACTATAACGATAACGTTAACGATAACGACAACTGCCTAGCGGAAGGAATAACGATAACTGCCTAACGGACCGTAGTAAACTGAGGATTGAGAACGTTGTCAATCTCTGTGTAAATCTGGGGCGGAGAATTGAGCATAAAAATGGGAACGCCTCTCGCTACTCAACTTACTGTAAATTGTCCAGATTTACTAACAAGTGGCGAAAATGGCATTCCCTTATTCTGCAGATGTCTCGACACCTCAGTAATGCTGGGTGGAGACTTTCTACAAAGCTGCTCGGCGCCATAGGTATGACAATGATACCATTGCGACTGCAAATATAAGAATAAATTGGGAAAGGACTTTGGTCCAAATTAGTCCTTTTTAAAAATTGAGGATTGAGAACGTTCGAAAATTGAGAATTGAGAACGTTCGATAATTGATAATTGAAAATTGATAATTGATAATTAGCCTAGCAGGAGTAATAACGATAACTGCCTAACGAACTCAATAGACTGTTGCCAACCATTCGGACAAGAAACGGTCGTACACACGATAGGTGTTACCACTATGCGTGATGAGGTCGTTGTGCAGAAGTTGCTTAACGGCAGACTGCACCGAACTGGCTGAACTTAAATTGTATTTCTTGATAAACTTTGCAGAAGTGATGTTAGTGGCATTTCCAGCTTTAGCTATAGCCTGCAACATCATCTTTTGTTTGGGTGGCAAATTGGAAAGTAGTTCGATAAAGGTGCTTTCCTGTGACATGACCACCCCCCTGCGCGCCTCGTCTATCATGTCAGGCTGACATATTCCGCCCTCAGGAGTAAGCGCAAAAAGCTCATTCATCAACATCTGCACAAACCAAGTATAGCCTTCATAATACTGCCATACTGTCTGAACCACCTCAGGCAACAAATGGCGACCTCGCTGTTCAAAGAGCCGAACAGCAAAGTCGGTATAAACCGACATCGGTATTGGGTCGAGCCCCATACTGATGGCACTCTGATAGAAAGGCTTTGCAGGAGAGTTGAACATATTGCTCATCATATGGCGCTTGCTGCCAGCAAAGATGAACTGTGAGCGACGGCACTGCTGAATCTTTGTGCGAAGCATTGCTTCTATATTCTTTTCCTGATATTCGCCAATCTGCTGAAACTCGTCAATAGCAATAACACACGGTTTGTCCGACTGCTCTATATAGGCAAAGATCTCGTCGAGTGTAGTAATAGGAGTCTGTATGTCGCCCAGCCCCAAATCGAAAGTAGGCTGTCCTGTCACAGGATCGAGTTTAAAACCCATGCGTAATGATTTGACTATTTGAAAGAATCGGTCGTGCCACTGCTTGGTATGCGACTTCAACTTAGCGTAGATTTCCTTTCCCAATAGATAGACAAACTCGGAAAGAGAACTGGTAGCATAGATATCTACATAGAACACATGATAGTGCTCTTTAATGGTCGGCTGATTGAAAAAATGCTGTATCAAGCCTGACTTACCCATACGTCGTGGCGAAATGAGTGCCACATCCCGCCCATTTTCTATTTGCTTTGCAAGAAAAGCCGTTTCTTCTGAACGGTCGCAAAAATAGGCATCTGAAAAGTATTTGCCTACTATAAAGGGGTTTTTAGGTAATAGGTCTGCCATAACTTTCTACTTTTTATTGCAAATATAATAATTATATTTATAATAAAATCATCCAGCCGCCTTATCTTAACGTAAATTCACACTTTGAAGACTATTCCATCAATACCTCACTGCACATTGAACTCTAAGGCAGTGGCCTTGGGGTCAGGGGCATAACCGCCAAAGTTGAAACGAGGAATGGAGTCGATGAGGGTGGTGACGGGTGTGAGAAGATGACCGTAGGTGGCCTGGAAGCTGGGACGCGACGGATACTCCACCATATTCTTGGCATACAGGCTCCAGCCATAGGCTTTTCGGTAGGTTTCTATCGAGCCATAAGGGACATAGATAGTAGGCATAAGTGCATCTAAACGGAAGATAGCAAACCAACCTCCTTGATAATTGTATCGGGGAGGGATGGGGGATTCCATAAACACGCCATGGGTGATGGGCACGGCATTCAATCCCCATGAGCCCAGCAGTTTCACACTTGCAGGGAAGGCCAACATCTTGAAATGGGTACCAGTAAAAGCCATAGGACTTGTTGACTCAACACCATCAGGGACTTTGCAATCTGAAGCCGCACTGATCAGTTGATTATCTCTGGTACGGATGAGAGCGTTGCAATCACCGCGACTATCGTAATAGGGATTAGTAGGACTTACCCTGAGGCTTTTCAGCGAAAAACAATCGGAGATGGCATCATACGACCAACTATTGACACTAGCAGGGATAAAAAGAGAGTCTAACTGATGGCAACCCAAAAAGGCCTGGTGGTTGACCGATTCCAAACAATCGGGAAAATTAAGCCGGCGCAACAACTGACAACCGGTAAAGGCATACTGATCGATCACACGAATGGTCTGAGGCAACCGGATGCTCTCAAGTCGAGTACACCCCATAAAGGCATACATACTGATGATCTTTATACCCGTGAAATACTTCAGTTCGTTGAACGACCGGATGTTGGCATTTCCTGTAAAGATTTTCCCTAAATCCTCAACAGCCATAGCCTCGTCGATGGACAGTTCACCGTCTTTGTCATGATCCCAATTGATGACACAGACCTTCTTTACTTGTGGATCCTGGAAGGGAATCACATCACGGATAATATCCTTCCACTCATCCCACTTATATTCCCACTTGGTCTGATATGCCTCCGTCCGAAATTTCGGGACGAAGAGAGCTGTGAGGTTTGGACAGTTCTGAAACAAATGGGAACCCTCATTGGTTGACTGTGGACTAAAAGCCAGATCAATCACAGTCTCCAGGTTCTGGCAATCCTCTAAGACATGATCGCCAAAGGTAATTGCTCTCTGAGGGATAACGATAGAGTAAAGACCCGTGCCCCGGAAGGCATTCTGGCGGATGCTCAAAATCGTGTTGGGCAGTTTGACAGACCGCAGGTTAGCACAACCGTTGAAGGCATCGCGGGCAATCTCGGTCAGTCCGGTGAAATATTCCAACTCGTCGAAATGGGTAATCAAGATGTCATTGGTGAACACATTGCCTAGGCTCTTCACGGCAGCAGCCTCAGCATAGCTCAGCTCGCCATCGCCATCGGTGTCCCAGTTGTCAATGCATTTCTGTTTCACCTGAGAATCCTCAAACTTGATTTGCTCTCCTTTCAGTTCTTTTATTTCCTGGTTCAACGCATGGGCATTGCGGTTCAGGCGTTCAGTATTGTCTTGGGTATCCTTCAGCTGTGTCCACAAGAAAGCTACTACGAACAGCAATCCTAATGCCACAGCAAGGATGCCCCACCAGTTTTTCTGCCGCTTACGGATATCGGCCAGCACCAGCTCCATGTTCTGATAGCGGCGCTCTACGGGCAACAGGCATTTGCGGATGATGCCTTGATAAGCACGGCCCAACTGCAGTTCCTCGAGAATGAGACCGAAACTGTAGATGTCGTTACGGCAGTCGGACACCGAGGAGGTCATCTGCT
>Ga0256407_10005062_pt1 | contig 21472 bp, 23 predicted proteins | sample RumenRJG_04DNA_FD_193489 | JGI IMG/M metagenome (GOLD analysis project Ga0256407, IMG submission 193489) | Bovine rumen microbial communities from Lethbridge, Alberta, Canada - RJG_04 | ecosystem: Host-associated > Mammals > Digestive system > Stomach > Rumen | place: Canada: Alberta... | reverse complement strand
TATTATCCTCGAGCGCAAATCCCTTATATATGATGAAAACAAAAACTATAAAATTATGAAGAAAGAATTAGTAATAGGAGCTTCAGTATTAATTTCTGTCGGACTGTGTTTATTGGTGATTTCGAAGAGAAAAGGTGGAGGAGAGAAAGAAGATGAACCTAAAGAACAACCAAAGGAGGAGCTAAAAGAAAAAATCCCCAATGGCCCTGAAGAGTTGCTCGCCGAAATCTTGAAGACAGAGATTGAATCAGGAGAGTGGAGAAACGAGAGAGATTTCCTAGACCGAGTTACCAAGAAGTTTATTGTCGGAGCGAAAGAGATGAGTTGGATAGATAAGCTTCCGATATCTCAAGAAGAATTACAGATAAGATTAGGCGAACTTGGTTATCTCCAGGAATATGAGAAGAAGCTAGAAGAAAAATATAAAAAATAGATTGACTTTTTACAGTCAGTCTATTTCTTTTTTTGTTATAAATATTTTTGTAAGATCTCAAATTTTGTAACTTCCATAATCGGAGACCAGGAGATAACTACAAAACTATATTCTCTACTCATATCGTCGGCAAAATTTAAGTTACTCATAAGTCCTTTCCGAGGATTTAATATTGACTTTCCTTTCTCTTTTCTTAACTTATTAATTCTATCTAATCTCTGTTTCCGCTCATTAAATATTTTTGTTGCTACTTCTATATTAATCTCCTTGACCCAATTTGGAACTCTAGTTATTATTGAAACTCTATGAATCCCAGAACCACAACGACTATCTACTCTTATAGCAGTAATTTCAATTTTCATACACTTTTACTACTTCGGTTGGCGCTCCGGACCAATCTAGGGTAGGCCAAAGCTCAGTACACCACCCTACTGCTGTCCTAAGATCTGGTATTCCTCCTGACGGTAACCAATAATAGATGTCGGCTGGTTCGGATTTCCAGAAAAACCATTCATGTAATTCTTTCCCGATTTCCTCTAGTTTCTTAGAATCTAGGCTTATAAATTCCGCCCATCCCTCTAGAAGTTCGTCAGGTTTTCCATCGATTACGTCTGGTTGGGTATAGATTGCTTCGTCTGGGTCTTGTTCTTCGTTTTCACATAGACTTTTCACCAGACTCTCTTTATTTTCTCCCAACCATCCTAAGAAATCATCTCCCCATTTCTTCAAGGGATACATATAATCTCCTAGCGTACCTTCATTTTGATAGGCAGGCATCATTAGGATTAGGGCTAGTTTCTCAATTTCCAGCATAGAGTCTAAAGTTTTTAATAAATTCTATCTCATGTTCACTCAAGTAACTAGTAAGATCTCCCCACGATCCGGATTTTACGATTTCTCTCACCTTTGTACTTGATATTTTAGTTCCCGTCGCTCCTTCAGAATAACCAGGTCGTCCAATATCTAGAGTCTTAAAATTCTCGAGTATCCATGAGCCTTCTTTCCAGTTACCCACTTCGTCCGTTATATCTTTTCCTCCGATAATACAGAAATCGTAATTCTTCGGATCGGATATCTTCAGGATTTCTCGTAACTGATCCACGCTATAATACTTTCCCGTCTCTGGATCTGGCTTAGTTGGTACAGTTAAGTATATAATTTTCTCATTCGTACATCCCCAATCCTGTAGAGCTAAACGTATTAATTTCACTCGTATCTCTAGAGGAATCGGCGCATGTTCTTTCCAAGGATTTCCAGGAGCAGGTACAATCCAAACTCTTTCCATCCCAAGTCTTAATGCTTTCCTTGCCGCCTCTAAGTGACCTATATGAAATGGATCGAAACTCCCTAAGAATAATCCTATCTTCGCTTTATACCAATCACTTTCCACCTAAAATCACCTCCTCTACTTCATCTGTAAAATAACCTAATCTCATCGCTTCATATCTTACAAAGCGTTCAAAATCTTTCTTTATTTCTTCTATGATTTTTTCGTTCATCTCAAGTATAAGGAATAAAAGAGACCAGAACTTACTAAAAATTCTAGTCTCTTTCATTTATCGTTTTCCTAATATTTCGAAACTTCTAATCCATTCCCCACTCTCCTTGACGGTAGTATTTTTAAGAATAAAATAATCCGTTAAGTCTGAAGCTTTAGCGGTCTTATCAAAATTATGTTCTGAATAAATTTCCTTTAGGGTAGATTTTATACTCGATTTACTATATTTCTCTCCAATCTTGAATGTACTATAAATCTTCTCTATCATTCCATCATCTATTTTAACCTCTGAATGTGTCTTGATCCATTCAGCTTTAATTTTAGACTCTTGAAAACTGTTAGCCCTTATTCTATCTGGGCCAAGTAACCTGTAGTAGTCTCCGTACTTAGTTGGAATCTAAGCTAGGAAATTATTTACATGTTGTTCTGTTACTCCTTCGGTTTCTGTCGTAAACTTAACTAGATATTTAAGTTTTTCAGTAGTATAACCTATTTCATTAAATTCATTCACTTCTTTGGTTACATTATCTTTCGAACAAAAATATTTTTCTTCTATCTTTAATATTTCATTGTTTATAGTATCCTTTGATATAGTATATTTAGAACTAATATATTCTATATGTTTTCTTTTTGGAATATGACATAATTCTTTTTCTAACTCATTCCTTTTGTTAATTTTCTCTATCGGATCTGTGATATCTGAATGAAAAGTATCAATAACATACTGAAGAAGATATTTATTGATCTTAACCTTCTTTTTTACATATGGATGCGAACAGATAAATTTTAATGATGTCCTAAGCTTTTCAATAGTATCATTCTCTTTGAAAAACCTAATTATTTCTTCTGTATAAGCAATCCATTCATTCTTATAGATCACAGAATCTTTGAAATATACCTTTAACTTAGATTCATCCTCTATAGTACCATCTTCGTAAGTCTGAAGTACAATGAAATTATGACAATACTCCTCATAAGCTTGTTTTCGTTTTTCCCAATTCCCAGTATAACCAATCTTTATTACATTTCTATGGTTATGTTTTTCATCATATTGCGAAGTTTGTATTACATAAATCATAATATCAAATAATTTTTAAATTAGAAAGTAAGGAGAATTAATATCTCCCTACTTTTATTTATCGTTTTCCTAAGATTTCAAATCCATGGACCCATATTCCATCTTCTTGGGCTTTTGTGTTCTTTAAAACAAAATAATCTTGAAGGTCCGATGCTTTTGCTGTTTTATCAAAATTATATGCAGTATAGATTTCCTTCAAAGAAGATTTAATCTTTGCTTTACCATATTTCTCACCAATCTTAAATGTAGAATATATTTTAGTTATCATATCATCTTCTATTTTTTCTTCAGAATGTATTTTTAACCATTCATTTCTTATTCTAGACTCTTGATAACTATTAGCTTTAATTCTACTTGGTCCAAGTAATCTATAATAATCTCCATATTTAGCCGGAATTTGAGCAAGAAAGTTATTGATGTCGTCTTCTGTAATATCTTTAGTTTCTGTAGTAAATTTAACTAAATACTTAAATCTATCTTTTATTTTACTTATCTTCTCAAATTCTTCAACTGCTTTAGCTACTATACTGCTTTCTTCTAAATATCCTTCTTCTCGTATAGAATTAAATACAGAAAATCTATCTTTATAATCAATTTGCTGTACTTCAAAAGTTCTAATCTCTGAAACTAATACTAAATTGTTAAATACTGGCATTAGATCTTTCCCGTTATGCTTATTTACGGCAACATAATCTTTTTTATAGTAATTATGTTTTGCCATAAAATCATAATTTTCTGCTAAATCATGTTTCTCCTCATTCTTTGCTGTAGTATTGTAAATATTTAAAAGTCTTTTTGTTTTATTTACTTTGCTATCCAGATATTCTTTAAATTCATCTGAAGTTATTAATTTATCTTTTTTAGTAGTTTTAACATAAAGATTTGCTGAGTTCTTCCAGGGGTTTTCATCTAATCGTTGACGACCTAAAATCTGCTCCAAATCCATCGAAATATCTACACTCAAGCAATCAATATTAGCATCAGAGAATATAAAAGTACGTGAATTAGTAGAATAAAAGTCTGCGCCCAGATATACAGTACGAGTACAAAAAGTGAATTGTTTATGGGGTTCTCCTTTCTTCGGTATTCGTCCAATTACCTCACAATCTCTTGATAGCTTTGGATGTTTAGACAGATCTGGAGTTTCTTTTTCCAAAACATAATTAAATGCTTTCCTTATATCCTTTTCATTTTCGTTTGTTCTCGCACATAATACATTACATTCTTCAATATGTAACATATTTGTTTTTATTGCTTGACAGATTCCTTTTACTGAATTAAGAAATAATGTAGCTTCACGGGACTCAATAAAACCCCCTGTTTTTAAATCAGGACGACTTTCAAACTTACCATTCTTATAGCTTTCGATAACCCGTTTTGCTTCCTCATTCATAGTTTTTCCAGTAAATTTTATTTCAAGTTTAGGATGAATTATTCTAGTAGGATCTTTTGTTTTCCAATCCAACTCAAAATAAGGTAAATCTTTAAACTCATCTAACATATCTAGGTACTTATCTAACATTGGTGTAGCTGATACAAAACATAGTTTCTGTACATCTTTTAGATGACCAAGAAGCTCAAGTTCCGTGTTAGACTTGAATCTACTATCAATAAATATCGACTGGAACTCATCGATAACTACCTGAAATTTTCTGAAAATACCTAATTCCTGTAATGCGTCTTTAACGTGCCTGAAAGAATCATAAGTAACTAATATTTTCTTTGGCTTCTTTAACATAACACATTGATTACAGTAATCTTTTATTTTCTGTTTCATATCTAATACAGATGCTCTAATATCTTCATCTGTTATATTAGAATCTTTATCTTTATGAAACTTAGAAATATCAAGTTCATAATCTATTCCTTTAAGCAATTCATTTTTAGCATAGTAGACTTCACCAGGATGTTGATCCTCTTTATTCTCTAGAAGAAACTTACGTGGTGAAACTAGTACTAAATCTAAATCATTTGATATACAGTACTCAGTGAAACCACATCCAGTGAGTACCTTGTTCAAAATATGAGGAAAGTTATAGTTCTCTAATCTATAATCTTCCCACTCACTTATATACCTTACTCCAGAAGGTATAATTAATTTCTGTTTTTTCATATCTCTCATAATTTTTTAAGTTAATGACCAAATTTTATTTTGGTCAAGTCGATACATATATAAGGGTTTCCGTACTTTTTTTGGAACTTTTTGCCCATTTTTACGGATCCCACTGGGAGAATTCCAATATAAGAACTTAAAATAGAAAAAAGGGAAAATTATCTTTTAAACATCGATAAAGCCGAAACTCATAAAGTTCGTTTCAGCTTCATCTCAGTATTTCTTCCGATACCTCCTCGGCAAAGCCTCGGAGAATCTACAGAAATAAAGTATCATAAGAATATCAATACGCCGAACGCTAAAAGCGTCGGCGGGTATTATGGAAAAATATTGTATATCTTGTTCTTTCTGTCCAAGAAAGAACAAAGGAGCCCGATCTGTAGTGACGAAGGAACGGAAGATCGGGGTCGGTTCATGTCCGGTACCTAAGCTAATAACCTCATTGTTTCTCCCAAGGTCGATAAACAATATACCCTAGCTTAAGAAATCAGTATAGGAAGCTCCCAACTGCTACGCCATTTGTACTAGGCCCGCGAAAAAAAAGAAGACAGGCAATTACGCACTGTCTTTCTTTGTATTCTTAAAAGTCCATCCTAAGTATTCTGCGACCAAATCTTCTGCCTGATCTTCGAAGACTATCTTAGGATCATAGTATATTTTTAATTTCTTAGAGTCTATCCAAAATTCTGTCTGGCCGAAAGCATTAGGACTATCGAAAGTTACTCTAGCGAATTCTGGTAACTTTTCTCCTAGTCGTTCTCTCCATATTTTTCCTTTATAATACGGAATAGCTACGACACTGGAATTTTCTTTGAACGTTACCGGAATACCATCTACCTTTTCGGTTTTCACATTTTCTAGTTCCTCATCCATCCTTATCATCTCTAGTTCTGCACCTAAGATCTCGTTAACAAATCTTTCAGCACTTAAGGCACCAGTTTCAGATAAGGTAACTATAAGTCTCTCTCCAGAATCTACTGCAAATACCTGACCTTCATAGACAAACATAGTACCTTCTTTTATTTTTTCTTCCGGTCCTAATACTTCTGAAGGTTCCATTGGTGTAGGGTGGTAGGCTTTTCCATCTTCTGTTTCTACCCACTTCTTTGGATATTCCGAATCCTGTATATCGATTGCTTCATTTAGATCTCTTATAAGGTTCGGATGGTCTGCAAAATAGATACCTAAATTACTACCACACTTATATTGCTCCCCTAAGAATGTTACTTTCATGCGATAAAGCTGTGTAAAAGGTAGACTAATACTGCAACTACTGCTACAATTCCGAGCACGAGATAGAGTGTAATGTTAGGTTCTTTTGTACAACCTTCCCATGACACCTTACAAGCTTCTCTCCAACTCATTTTTCCATCCGTAGTCATCATAACCGGATGTCCTTCGCTGTTGTCTATCCAATACTTTTTCATATGCTTACCGTGACTTTATCGTTTTCTTTATCTAGGTCGAACTTAACTTTGATCGGCTTTTTCTTTCCATCAAGGTCATTCTCTAAGAGGAATTTACAAAGCTCCTGTTCGATATGCTCTACAAGTAATCTCTGTAAAGAACGTGCTCCATATTTCGGCTCAGTCTTATCAACAATCCAAGACTTCAGCTTCTTTGAAACATTAATCTTATAGTCTGTCAATCTTTCCTGAAGTTTAGCTAGTTCAAGATCAAAGATAGACTCAAGTTCTTTCTTTTCGAGATTATTGAATACTATAATTTTTGAGAGTCGATTCAAGAACTCAGGACGGAATTCTTTATTGACTTCTTTCATTACCGTCGCTGTATCTTTCTTCTTTCTATCCTCTTTCGAAGTAGTACCAAAACCTATATCATTCGACTTAAGTTCCAGAGATTTAGTTCCAACATTACCAGTGAAAATAATGATACAATCTCTACAGCTAACCTTTTCACCTGTACTCAATGTTACCTCTCCTTCTTCTAGCATATTCAGCCAGATATTATAGAGATTACTTGACGACTTCTCAATCTCATCAATTAAGAGTACACAGAACGGTTTTCTCTTAAGTTCGTAGAGTCTTGGTTCTGAATCTGAAAATCCTACATAACCTGGAGCTGAACCAAGTAACTTTGATTCTGCCCAATCTTGCATATACTCAGAGCAAGATATAGTAATCAAGGACTTCTCAGATCCAAAGAACTCGGACGCTAAGATTTTTGATACATATGATTTTCCAACACCCGTAGGACCAACTAAAAGGAACGATGCGATAGGTTTATGTGGATCTCTAAGTCCAAGCATATTTCTTTGAAGTGCAACCGTAAGCTCCTCAATTGCTTGATCTTGTCCAATAATTTTAGTTTCTAGCTGGTTTTTCATATCTTTGATCTTTCCCATACTAGTGCTTCTGATCTTATCGATAGGAACGCCGGAGATCTTAGATACCACAGCTGATACCATTTCTACCGTAACCTCAGGCCAAGAACCATCATCTGCTTCAAAACTCTTCAATAGTTCAGCTAATTCAGATTCAACCTTAATTCTAGTTTCTCTTATCTTAGTTGCTCTATCAAATTCAGAGTTCTCAATTGCATCGTCAGCCTGTTTGTTCAAGCTACTAATTGCCTCTTGAAGTTCATCTCTTTTCGAATAATCCAGAGGTTTGCTAAGTTTTGTAAGAGAACCAGACATATCCATTATACCGATTGCTTTGTCTGGGAATTGTCTGTCTGTAATATATTGACCTGACCATTCTACACACTTAGAAATAACTTCATCGGTAAACTTAACATGATGATATTTCGAATACTGATCAGATATTCCCTTAAGGATTTCTTTTGTTTGTTCCTTATCGGGTTCTTCTATCTGGACAGGCTCAAATCTTCTCTTAAGTGCTGCATCTTTCTCGATAAAACGTCTATACTCTGAAGTTGTGGTAGAGATAATCATATTCATTTCACCACGAGCCAGAGAAGGTTTTAACATCTGCGCAATATTAGATGAACCTTCCGAAACTGCCTGGTGAAACTCGTCGATATATACAATTACATCTTTATTATCTCTTACCTCATTACAAAGTTCCTGTACTCTTTCTTCAAGCTGACCTCTATAGATTGTTCCTGCCTGAAGATCGGTTACAGAAATTGAGAATATACGTTTTCCCTTGATTTCCTCTGGTACTTTTCCTGATGCTATTTCCTGTGCTAATCCTTCTACAATTGTGGTCTTTCCTACACCTGGATCACCGAGAAGGGCAGCATTATTTTTCTTTCGACAGCACAGAATTTCGATGACCTGAGAAATTTCCTTACTTCTTCCAATAACAGGATCATAGCCACCTTCTTTAGCCTTCTTTGTCATCTCTAGTCCATATTGATCAAGGACAGGAGTTTTAGAGTTTGAATCTCTTTTTTTGACATTGAGAGCTCCAGATTTTGCTGCTTTCTCAAACTTCTCGTCAATCTCTGTCTGTGAATCTATCTTCTCTTTTCCTTCTTCAGGTTGATCAGGAGATTCAATTCTCTTTTCCTTAAGAACTGCATTATCTATATCTTTATTGTTTTTATCAAAGATATTATTTGTCATTTCGAGTGCTAAGAATTTATACTTATTAAACTCGAAAATGTCATCAAGATCTTTTACCAAGGAATTATCACTAAATAAGATACCCCAAATAAGCAATATTTCGGTAGTTATAATTCCATTTTTTCTCTGTCGGTCTGATATAATACCTTTGATTCCATCATATATCTTAGAATTCTTTATTGCTACTTCCATGTCTTCTGTAAATGTAAGATCACTGGAAGTCTTAAATCCCCAAGATATCTTTCTAGTGTTCTTTTCATAAGCATCGTGACAGATTTCAAGCATCTTTTTCTTTGCAGACGGCTTGAAACTATTTAATACTTGCTTTATGATAGAACTTTCTGAAAATCCATCTTCTATATAAGATTTAAGTATTACATAAGTTACTAATTCGAGAGATATTTCTTTGTATCCCTCGCTTCTAGCAATTTCATTTGTCGTCTTCAGAATCTTTTTAAGTTCCTCAGACACTTCAAAATTTGTATTATCCATATGTTTATTTTAAAATTTTCATTTCAAGTATAAGGAAAAGAAGGAGAACCTATAGTAAATTAAATTACTAAGGGTTCTCCGTTAATAGGTTTAGTCGTTGCAGATAGAGTCAACAGCGATTGAATCAACAACCTCGACACTATCAATAGAATCTACAATAACTGAATCTTTTTCATTTCCAGAGGTTGCAGTACTATTACCACAACCAGCGATTACACAACTACCTAGAATCATGCAACCAACAATAAATAACTTTTTCATAGCTAATATAAGGGAATTAGACACTTTTTTAATAAATACTGCCCACATTTTAAGAGTCTACTAATAGTTCTAAAGTATTATTAGCTGTATTCAAAAGTATTCCTCGTAGCAGCAAATCTTCAATCCCATGTCCGTATATCTTCCACGTCTTCGGATCTTTATAGATTTCTCGGTATTTCTCACAAATCTGATCTACTATTTCATCTATTCTCTTCAGTTCTACCTCAAATTCGCAAGGATTATGAAGTGGGTAGTTGATGATACATTTTGCTTTTTCATATTTACTAAAGTATTCTACCCAAGAGAAATACAGAACTTCCTTACCTTGAAATACTGTCTTCCTAATAAATCTGCTCTTCTTGTTTATTACATTATTTCTATCATTAAACTCAGATATATGAAGACAAGCAGCATTAGTTTCTTTATGAAAATTTGCTATAAAAATTCCTACGTTAAGTAAATTGTAAATCATATTATAAAAGTTGGTTTTTCATCAGTCCATTTTATAGTTGCACTAATGTCATAGTAACTATCAAAAACAAGATTAATGCTATCAAATCCTTTAATCTTAGACATTCTTCCTAGATCTTGACCAACTTTATCTACAATATTCCAAACTTCTCTATATCTTAAGAGTCTCCGGTATAAGTCTGGGTGTTCTGAAGCTTTCCACTGTTGAACTTCTTGTGTAACTCCTCTACTATATTCTAGCTCAAATGGTACTTCATGTTTAGGAGCTGAATAAGTACTACCATATTCTGTTGGTTTTCCCAGAGTCAGTAATGAACTTTCTTGTCTGTTTATATCTTTCCATATCCAGAAGTATTCATTATCTGGGTATGTTTTCTTATATTCTGCTATGAGCTCTTCTTCCGTTAATCCAGGTCTTTCATCTAACCACTCCAGGAAAATCTCTTTAATTTCTTTTATAGTAGGTCCTGGTTTAAGATTTAGTTCCTTCATAATTATATCTCCAGAAACAGGACATACTCTAACAAGATCTACTCCTTTCTTTAAGTCTACAAGTTTTTCATAGAAGGATTTAACTTGTCCTGGCATATTATAAGATGGTGCATGAGATTTATTATCAGCATCTATAATAGTCATTGTATCTCTAAGATAATCTCCCAAGGTTCTTATAATTTTCCTGGTTTGTGCGTCGGTTCCAGTATAAGAATCAGTTACAGGATCATAGAACTTTTTGATTATCATATGATTCCTGATAATCTCTGAAACATCATGTATAAGTTCTCCTGGATACTTAAGGCGAGTTAGTATTTTCTCGGCCATCTCTGCGGACTTAGCTTCGTGACCATGATAAGAAAATTCACCTCTCGTATTTGTAGTCCAGCATTTATATTTAGCTATATCATGAAGAAGAGCAGCCAATCTTAATTTATTACTGCTATCATATCTAGAATCACGACAAGCATATCTCAAAACTTCTAAGCTATGATCAGTTAGGTTCATAGAATGATACTTAGAGTTCTGATTAAATCCCCAAGACTCTTCAAATTCTGGTATTACATATTCTAGAAGCTTAGTTTCATGTAAAAGTCGGATTGTTTCTATCGGATGTATAGAGCAAATTATCTTATCAAACTCATCTCTTACTCTTTCCATACTTAGTTTATAGTATTCAGGGTAAGGTTTGATTTTTTCTAAGACTTCTGGTAATATAGTAAACTCTAAGGTACTAGTAAATCTGAGAGCTCTTAACATACGGAGTGGATCATCCTTAAAAGTTATTTCTGGATCTAGTGGAGTTCGTAAGATTTTGTATTGAATATCCTCTTTTCCATGGCCAGTCGGATCTAGTATTTCTCCGGTCTGTAGGTCTAGATAAAGAGCATTACAACAAAAATCACGTCTCTTTGCATCTTCCGTTATTGAGCTATATTCTACTGAGTCTGGTTTTCTAGGTCCGCTCTTGTAGGTTTCAACTCTAGGTATTACACATTCAATAGGTACTTCTGGATCTATCAAGGTAAACTTAGAAGTGCCAAACCTAGGATAAACTACGAAATCTTTAGCTAGCCCATTCTTTTCTAGGTACTTGCAAAATTCGGTAGCTCCATCTGGGTAATCAATGCAGAGGTCTATATCATGTGAGGGTTTGTTAAGTAGAATATCTCTTACACAACCTCCTACTAAATAGACTTTTCCTTTTCCCCAGTCATCTACTATTTCTTTTAATTTTTCTCTTGTCTTATTAAACTGTCTTATTGTCATCATATCACTTATAAGGCAAACACTCCACGCTACAACTGATTCCCTTATAGATGAACGCATTTTTAAATTTAAACATTATGAATACAATTTTAGAATGTTCAGAAAAATTTGATATTAATTACCTGGCGAGAATTGTAGAGTTAGACGAAAGCAATTTTAGTCCTCACCCGAATGCTTCCAAACTTAAGGTAGCTGAGGTATTTGGATTTAAAGTTATCGTTGGAATTGAAGCAAAACCAGGTAAATATGTATACTTTCCGGTAGGTTCTCAAATATCCGATTCATTCTTATCGTATCATAATCTGTATAGGGAAAAGAAAAAGAATACAGATAAGACGGTAAGTGGATGTTTTGATAACTCAGGGAAAGTAAAAATTATAAGACTAAGAGAGCAAGTTTCTGAAGGTTATTTAGTTACTTGGGATGATTTTGAGATTTGGGTACACTATGTCACTGATCTTGATTCCCATATAGATGACTTTAATAAGAAATTTGATACACTTAGTTATGGAACCTCTAAGATCTGGGTATGTAAAAAGTACTTAGATAAATCAGAAGAATCGAAGAGACCAAAGAATAGAGGAAAGGTACCTGAAAGATTATTGGGACGTATATCAAGAGAACAATTCAGATTTCACTATGAGACTGAGTTACTTAAGTTCTGTCCTGGTGTTATCAAGCCCGAGACGTATATTTGGATAACAAAGAAAGTCGATGGAACTTCAGGTATATCGTCCAAAGTAATGGTAAGTCGCTTAGGATGGGAGATATGGAAGCCTAAGATGTATTATGCGAATATCTATGCATCATCTAGTGTTATCAAATCTAAGAAGTTTAATAAGATGGCAGGTCCTGGATATTATGGAGTAGATGTGTGGGAGAAAGCTAATGATGTAGTTGCTCCTAAACTTCAATCTGGTATGACTGCTTATTATGAGATAGTTGGATACTTGCCTTCTGGAGGAACACAAGAATTTATACAGAAGGATTGTGATTTTGGATGTATAAAACCTGTTGGGAACGAGTATAGAGAAAGAATTAATTTCAGAGTTCTCGTATATCGTCTTACCATAACAACACCAGAAGGATTTGTCTATGAACTTAATCCTAAACAAGTAAAAGATTGGTGTGATAAAGTTGGTCTCGAGTCAGTTAAAATCTTGTATGAAGGTTTTGCAAAAGACTTATACCCTGAACTCGATCCGAAGTGTCATTGGTCTGAGAATTTCATAGATAAACTTGAGAAAGATTCGGAAAGACTTGGAATGGAAACCTATGACACTGAATGTAAGAATCAAGTACCACAAGAAGGAATTGTAATAAGAGTTGGAGAGAAAGCTTATAAACTAAAAACTAATCTGCATCTCTTAAGAAAACAGGAGTGGGAAGAGAAAGGTTATCATGATCCAGAAGATATTTCATAAGATAGGAAGAAAAGTAGTATAAGATAAACGAATATGATGGATACGAATCTGTCATAACTAATCTAGATTGGCATTAAATAGAATTTATGGAAAGAACTGAACGAATTAAGAAACTAAAAGAATCGATAGAGATATTAAAGTCTGAATTTATAGGACTTGATAGTATTCTGGATGAGCTTGAGACTGCGATTTGTCCTTGGTATGTTACGCCAGAAGTAATAAAGAGACCACAAATCGTATCTCTCTGGGGTATGACAGGAACTGGAAAAACATCTGTAATTCGTAGACTTATCGAACTTCTTGACTTATCTTCTACCACCTTATTCTTTGATTGTGGTGAGGATGGTGAGAATCATGGTATCACTGACAAAATTAATGATTACCTCGGAGATGAAGAAGGTGATTATGAAAGTGGTGAAGCCGGAGGTAAGAGATTGATTTATGTATTTGATGAATTTCAGTACGCCAGAACACTTGATAACTCTGGAGAAGAAGTAAATAAATCAGGTCAAAGAGCAATATGGAATTTGATCGACTCTGGTGTTATTAATCTTACCGACAATGGATGGGATACTTCTAACTATACTACATTTCTTGAAGACTTTGGAGCATTCGTAAAAGATAATCCAAATCTTGAAGTTTCTGAATGTAATCTTATAAATCAGGAAGATGTTAAGAAGATCTTGGATGATATGGGACTCTTGTATTTCGATCGTGGAGTACCTGGATTTATGAGACCAAGGAGAGGAAGTTTTACTAATATGTGGATAAATGAGGAGGACTATAAAGACGATGATGATCCTTACCGTCCTCTCAGAGTTGTACAGGATGATATAATTAGAATACTTAGGAGAAAACTTAGCAACCGAAAAAGTTCTGAGTATTTCAAAGAAGTACTCGGTCACTTAAGAGAAGCAAAGACAACTGGAGAATTATATGAAATACTAGAGGAACAAAAGAAATATGTGATAGCTCCAAAGTATATCAATTGTTCTGACTCGTTAATCTTCATCTTAGGTAATCTTGACGAAGCTTACAGAGACAGTCGAGATTTTAACCCAGACCTTGACGCTGATATGTTTGCTTCCACCACATCACAAGTTTCGATTGGTGATATAAAGGAAGCTCTAAAGAAAAGATTCCGTCCTGAGCAGATATCTAGATTTGGAAATAACATAATAAAATATCCATGTCTCGGGAGTAAACATTTCAAGGAGATTATAGATTCGGAAGTACAGAGATTATGTTCCGAGTTCTTAGATAACTTCGGTATTTCTGTTACGGTCGAAGATGATTTTAAAGAGCTCCTGTATTCTGAAGGTGTATATCCGGTTCAGGGTGTTAGACCAGTATTTACGACGATCGGATATCTTCTTACTCCATTGTTCTCTAAGATCTTGATATTCTTAGAACCAAAAGAAAACAAGTCAGAGTATCGGGTTAAGATAAATTTACATGGACAAACTGACTTGAAGAAACCAGAAATTCGCGTCTACATAGAATATTCTGATGCTATCCGTGAGTCTGTAAGTATTAATCTACAACTCGGAGCGGAAAGAAATCCAGAATCAAGAAAGACAAGAGTTATTAATAGTGTTCACGAATCTGGTCATGCTATCGTTATGGCTTATTTGACTGGCGTTATTCCTTATCAAGTTATATCAGTTTCTATCGATCATGGTGGTTTCTGTATGACTTATGATCCGGAACGAGACTCAGAGATTATGTCAAAGAAAGATGTAGCTGATAAAGTATGCATCGGATTGGCAGGATATGAAGCAGAGTGTATGATCTATAAGGAACGGCCAGAAATGATTATGTGTGGAAGTTCAAGCGATATAACTTCGACTTGGGATCTATTTTCTCAAGAAGCATATAAGGGAGGATATTTTGAGCCATTCTGTTATAGTGCAATTTTAAATGAGCAGAGTTCGGACGGTATAGCATTTGGTTACTCTGATAAATACCTGACAGATTTAATCAAGTCGGAATTTGATCGCTTGAGAAAAACCACACAAAAAATACTGGCCGATAATAAAAATCTGTTAGTTAAGATGGCAAGAATATTAGCGGACAGAGGTGGTATCAAGAAGGAAGATATAGAAGTCCTTATACGAGAAAACTTAACTGGGACACTGAATTCGAAGAGACTAGAGGAAGCAGAACGTGAAAACGATTATGGCTGGTACTTAGAGGAACTTGATAAAAACTAAATAAAAAAGACCTAACCTAGGAAATTAAATCCTAAGTTAGGTTTATTTTTAGGCCCCTTGTCTTCTGAAACTGCGTCTCTCAAAGGAACCCCACTCTAGTCTTTTCAATGTTCGGTTAATATCAGATGCTTTAGACGTACCGGTAAACTTTTCCTTCGGGTAATTGATTCTTGTCCAATCTACCTTCAACGGATTTTCCAAGTTTACATCATTAATTCGGTAAGCAGCTACATGTTCGAACCAAAGTGCATCTCTGTCTCCGCAAATCTTCAAGAGAATAAAATCTTTTGAAGTCCACAGGAGATCTACATAACGACCTGGAACAAATTTATAATTTTTCCATCGCAGTGCATCTCTAAGTCCGATAATAATAGCTCTCTGCATATTATTTCCTGGTACCATCGTCGCCAAAGGAAATTTATCACCGTTTTCCTTTACTACCGTACCTTCCTTTTTTAGTATACTCTCGAGAAGTTCTTTACCTGCCTCTGGTGTTACCCCTTTCTTACTACCCAGACACATACTCAAGATATCCGAATCCTTTCCATAGGGTTCGGTCTTTGTCTTCTCTGAAATCTTCGTCAATGAAATATATGGCGTAAGATGTTCATCGAGACCTGGAGTTGTAATCTGATAAAGGTAATAAGCCTCAGGAAGATTGGCATTATTCAAGAAAAACGAGTACTGATAACCGATCATTGTGCCGGTCAAGTTTAAATACTTATTATCCATTTTAAAGCATTTTAAACGTTAAACAATATAGTTAATTAACACGAGATTTTTTATCTGGTTCTAACCTTCGAGTTATTCTTCCTCGAGTTAGATCGTAAGGTGACATCTCTAATTTTACTTTGTCACCTACAACAATACGTATGTAGTTTGTTCGTATTTTTCCAGAAATGGTACAAGTTACTTCAGCGCCATTCATATCTAGGGAAACTTTAAATAACGAGTTCCCTAGTTCTTGTATAACTTCGCCTGTAACTTCGATATTCTGTTGTTTCATTTTATATCACCATCTTTATCGAATACTACCTGAACCCATACGAAATGTCTTTTCATTATTTCATTTTTAAGGGTTTCAGACAGTCCGGACACCCCTTTTTTAAGTTTGATGATGTCCTCCAGTGTAAGTTCGCAAATGATATATTCGAGAGGTTCTTTTCTTGTTCCAATATTGATCTTCTCGTATTCACTTGCTCCTAATCCGTAGTTGGATCTCACTTTATTTATACACTCTATTATAGTATCCTTAAGTTCGCTACTCTCACCATAAAGATCCTTAAGAGTTACAATATCAAGTTTATATCTAGTTGATTTCTCTCTTTGTCTACTAGTATTCTTATCTGTCTCTTTTCGCATAGGATTAGAGTAATAAGAACTATACTTAAGATATGTATCGAAATCAGAGTCTAACGGTGTAGCTACCCAAGAATGTAAAGTTTCGGTAGCTAATTCCTTAAGATTAATTCCTAAAGCTCCGAAAAGATTAGGATAATATAAGTTCTTCAAGAAATTTCCATCCTTTATAGTAGAGGACAGTAACTTTATGATAGACTCTACGTTTTCAGCATCAGTTCTCTGGTCTGTTATAACGAGGTCTGATCTAAGATTCTTAAGGTTCCAATTGTTCAGAATAATATTGAACATGAACTCTGACAGATAATCTTTGATATCCTCGGTAGGTACTTTAGTCTTATCTATTACCGTACCTTTACACAGGGAGAATGATTCAAATGCATCTTTAATATAGGACTTACTCTCCATTGAATTTCTGAAAAGATCGGTCCAATAATCTTGAATATCTCCTGTATAGTTATTCTCTAAGACTTCACCAGCATCTACCAGCGATTTCTTGGTATACAGAATCTTAAGATCTTCAGGATTATCACCGAAATGTCTTGTCTTTAGTACTGTAGAAATATCCTTATCGGTATCATACAGAACATTCGTATAGATAGCAACCTCTTTCATCTTACCAAGTTCCGTCGTAAAATCAGAATTAAACTGATCTACACGACGAGAATATAAGACATCAAGAATATAGTAGGTTTCTTCGAGTGAATCATAACGATGTCCAGGAGTATATTTTGTTGTTTTCTTACAAAGCTCACAATTTATTCTCCTTCTCATCTCCTCGAAATACTCTTTATAGTTAGCCATTCCAGGTTCTACAAAGGTTACGAGTGGCTGTGTATCTTCGAATCCTACCTCAAACATTGTACCTTCAGGGAAACATCCATTCTCTAAGGTATGTGCTCCGAGAAAATTCCAGATTCCAGACTTCCAGAAATTAACAATTTCATACCAACCTGAAGTAGGAAATTCATCTGACTTAGCTAAAAGTATAAGATTGCCCTCCTTATCACCGCTGAATTTAATTTCAAATTGGTTTTCGTATATTCGTAATTCTTCATAGGATGGCTCATTATTTTCGGCCATCAATTTTATTACATTAGTCTGACAAATCTTCTTATCGATAGCAGACAGATAAATTCTTTCTTTGCCCGATATTACATAGGCTAATAATTCTGATGTTAATCTCCACTTCATAATTCAATCCTCTATTACAAATTTAATCTTTTTCTTTACTCCGTTAAAACTGATTTTTCTTCCTCCGAAAATCTTTAGAACTTCATCCAACATTTCTTTTATATCCGTATCCTCGTCACGAATTAACTTTGGATCTAACATTTCTACATGAGCCAAAGTAAATCTTCTTTTCTCAGTATCCGGATTATCAAGTGATGTGCAAGAGAATAAGTGTCCATCGGTAGCTTCAACTAACTTCTGAAGCTCTGGTATCTTATAACATTCCCGATTAAATCTTAGTTCGATAAAATGCTCAAAACTTTTACATCTTTCTCGAACACCAGGAATTCTTTCACAGGACACCCAATCTTTTTCATATTGTCCGAGTGTTCTATTTACTTCCGATATTATTTTTAGTACTGTTTTTTCTAATTCCATAATAGACTGTATCAATTAGTTTATCAATTATTAATGTTTTCGATTCATTTATTGGAATTTCTAGTTTTTCCGGATATCCAATACACCTACTCTTATAGTAAGTTTCACTAACCTTTACAGAAAATTCTATTGTCTTTCCGATTCGAGTATTTTCAAGTTTCCAAGAACCAGACTCACAATCAAAATTCTCTGATAAATGATTACAACGCTTCATGAGATTTAGAATATACTTTTGATCTGGTCTATCCGATACTTTTGTTAAGTTCCAATCATCATAAGTTATACCTTCCTGAATATCGGAATCTTGTATATCTGTATCTCCAAACACCAAAATTACTTCTAGCTCTCTCAGATATAAAATGTAGGTCGATTTTTCAGGGATCTCATAGTAAGGCCAACTAATATTACCTTCTAGTGCTCCATCAATTCTTTGTCTCGGTCTCTTACCTTGACAAGAAGCATCAAATCTTTCTTTATCTACTAAGTGAAGCATAATAATCCAATAATTTTACATCATCCCAACTAACTCTCTCTGGTGATCTTGAAGTTCTAGCAAATGTTCCTTCGACAGCATCGATATACATAGAACAAGTACCTTCATCTCCCATATAGAATACTTTCCAAGCTTTCTCACCTAGGATTTCTTTTATTCCTAATTGTTCACAAGCTAAGTTATCAAAACCTAAGCAATTAGATTTTATTCCATCCGATATGAGAGATTTAATTTCTTCTCTCCATCCGGTTAGGTCAGGAATTTCAGTACCTTTAGCTCTACCCCACTGCTTATAACCAAGTATCAGGATAGATGATGAGGTTGCTTCCGCCAGTTTTCTAAGATCACTCAACGGATAAATACCAGCGATAACATGATATACTATGGTTGGTGAGTATAAGTTGTTCCAGATTGTTTTTTCCTGTCTGTTTTTCTTTATTTCTTCTTCGGTTATAGATAAATCATACATCCACTCTCTAGAATTTACATTAAAATCACCAAAAGAACTCAGGGAAACTCCAAGGGCATCAATCTTTGAATTTATAAAATTGATGATCTCTTTTGTTCCGGGGTCCTTTTCTTTTCTCCATAGGTCCTTAGAATTCAGAGTTATTCTTACTTTATTGTTTCTTTCCAGGAGCCAATCAGTAAGTTCGACTAGCTCGGGGAAACAATCAAGTACATTACCACCCCCGATTGCTATTTCTATTGGTAGCTCTGGAAGTTGTGATAAGATCTGTTTTGTTTTCTCCAGATCCATCGTTTTTCCAGTAGCTACAGAAGATTCATGACAAAACGGACAACCCCAAGAACATTTATTCGTTATCTTCAGGTCTATCGAATCAGGAAATACCGACTTGAAATCCTCTCCGATACGTAATGTTCTTTTGGTAATATCGTATGCATGTTTAGACTTATCATTATTTACAACTACCAGATAATTTCCATTCAAGTATCTGTAAGTCTTCTTAAATAATCCGCTACTATACATTGTAATCTCCGTAATCTAATAGTTTAATACTAATCGGAAGAAGTATATAATCCTTTTCTTCCTTCAATTCTCCTAGGGTCTCTTTTATTTTCTTAGAATTCCCTTTCTCTCCTGGTTTTACTAATTCTCTGTAGACGTCGTAAAAATGATGACTACAGAAGATAATATAAAATTTTCCAGAGTCTTTGTAGAGAGGTAATCCCATATTTATCGATAACCTAGTCTCTAAGTACTTCATGTAATCTACTTGGTCTGGTATATTAGTGAACTCAATTTTCTTGGTTTCCGTATTATAGCTGATTCCGGATAAGATACCAAAATCATCATCGGTAGTAAGAGCTCGAATAATTTGATGTGACTTAATCGGAAAATCTTTAACTTCCCAATCAACTCTACCAAATTCTCCACCAAGTTCAATACTAAGAATTGCTTTCGGATCGTTGTCTCTGATAGGAAGGTTATAGAAAAATCCTTCAGGTTCCTCAGAGTTATCATTACCACCAAATAACCAAGAATCACGACATAAAAGAAAATGCCGTATAGTTTCGACAGATTCAGTTATATCCTCAAAGATGTCGTGTGAATTGTGATCTATATCCGGATAACTATAATATACGTCTTCAGGATCTTTACCAGTTTCGTGTAGCTCCTTAAAATATTCGGCTATCCATAAGAATTCAACTTTCTCTACTTCAAATATATTCTTCAGGATTCTACGTAGCTTTGATATTCTCTTTTGTCCATTTCCAGTTATATCGTCACAGTAAATTCCACATAAGTATTGTAATTTGGTCAGGACACTATTTGATCTAAAAAATTCCCAACCAAAACTTACTCCGCCCGGTATCTTTAGTACTCCATCTTCTATCGTTACATCCCATTCTTTATCTCCGGGCTTTACAAAATTAGAACCCATAGAAATAGAAACAGAATGACTTGAAGATGAATTTGTTTCGGGCATGCATCTTTTTCTTATCTTTATTCTATTCATTTCATTCATTTTTTCGCCCGGTATAGTTCCCATTTTCATTCTCTCTACATTGGGAACTATATCATCTATAAGGATATCACCGGAATTCTGCACTCTTTTACTCACACACCAAACCACGAATTTATATGCTCTTCTCGATTTTATTATTATGGTTTTATAATACGAGAAGTAAGTCCTTAAATTCGAATATTAGTGGTGTGTAATGCTTTAGAGTGCTTTCGTAGTCCTTATATATGTGAAATGGATAAAAGCTAGATACTACAGAGATATAAGAGATAACTTTAAAGTATATATCTTCAATGTCTGGGATGGGTATATATTTAAAATCGTTTCCCTAAGTACTCAAGACGATGTGATACTAGGGAGAAAGAGAATAATAAATCCAGACTACAGAAGCTTCGATAATTTCACGAATAGAACGGTAATAAGAGATTATATGAAGGGACGAGAGAAAGAAAAGTATTCCTTAAAAATAAAGAAGGAGGATTTAGTATGGCTCCTTAAAATTTCTTATACTAACAAAAAATGTGAATGTTCGAATACAGATATAATGGAAAAACTAATTGAAAAACTTGAAAACTATGATTGATGAAGTAACCTGTAAATGTCATACCTCACTAGAACGAGATGGTATGAAATTTTTTGAAGGACGAGAATATCAGTTAGACCATGAATATACCGCTGTCTCTGAAGAATGGCGTGTATATCCTTCTGGTGGTTCTTATGAGTG
>Ga0256407_10005060_pt1 | contig 21479 bp, 22 predicted proteins | sample RumenRJG_04DNA_FD_193489 | JGI IMG/M metagenome (GOLD analysis project Ga0256407, IMG submission 193489) | Bovine rumen microbial communities from Lethbridge, Alberta, Canada - RJG_04 | ecosystem: Host-associated > Mammals > Digestive system > Stomach > Rumen | place: Canada: Alberta... | reverse complement strand
ATTCTATGAGGCTCATCACCAACCGTTCCACCGGTATGATGGCAGTCGCTCTCGCACAGCGTGCGTTCGAACGCGGTGCGGACGTTGAACTGTGGATGGGCGGATGCAACGTCGGTCTTCCCGATTACATCCCCGTTCGCAGATACGCTTCCGTCGAGGACCTCATCGGCATGGTGGACTCCATCGACCACGACATCGTGGTGGTGCCCGCCGCCCTGGCGGATTTCACTCCCGACAAGAAGGTCGAGGGCAAGATCCCCAGCGACAAGGGATTCGACATGAAGATGAACCCCGTGCCCAAGGTGCTACCGATACTCCGTACCAAATGCGACAAGGTCATCGGCTACAAGGCGGAATCCGGACTGTCCCGCGACGCATTGGTGGCCAAGGCCAGGTCCCGTCTCGAGCAGTACGACCTATCAGCGGTCATCGCCAACGACATCGACAGCGCCGGCAAGACCTCCGCATCCATGCTGCTGGTCACCAAGGACAAGGCGGTCGATATCACCGGCACCAAGCCCGCCATCTCAGATATGATCATGAACTTCATCTCCGAGAAGCTCTGACATGGTATCCGCATTCTGTCCCGGTCACATCACCTGCTTCTTCTCGCCCGCAGGCGACCCTTCGGACGATATCCTGCACCGGGGTTCGATTGGTGCGGGCATACGCACCTCCTTGGGTACCAATGTAGAGATAACCGAGAGGTCTGGGTCTATCGTACATATGATCATGGACGGGCGGGAGACGGAGCTCCCCATCACCCGCCTGGTGGTGGATTCCATGGCCCCCGGCCGCGGTTTCGACATCATGATCGAGAACGAACTTCCCTGCGGGGAGGGATTCGGGATGAGTGCGTCCGGGGCCGTAGCGGTCGCGTTCGCACTGTCAGAGATGATCGGGAAGGATCCCCAGTATGCATTCGAAGTAGCTCACACCGCCGAGATACGCGGCGGAGGCGGACTCGGGGACGTTTCCGCCATCCAGTGTCCCGCACACCAGCCGGTGAGGGTCCGTCAGGGTATCTCCCCGTACGGCGAGACCGTCGGTACCGGCGTCCGTTTCGACAAGCTGACCATGGCGGTGCTGGGAACGAAGATGAACACCGGGAAGGTCCTCGGCGATCCGGAAAGGTATACTGCCATCCGGAACGCGGGACGTTCAGCGGTCTCCGAATACCTGAAGAGCCCGAGCACGGAGTCTCTCTTTTCTCTGTCAAATAAGTTCTCGGCAGAGACTGGTCTGGAATGCGAAGCGGTCAGCACCGCAATATCCGAACTCCGTTCCGCAGGCTATCATGCGGCCATGTGCATGCTGGGGAACAGCATCTTCACGGACGCCCCGGCGGATGTCACCGAGTCATTGCTGGGGACGGATGCCGTGTTCTCGTGCGGTTCCACCGGTTCCCTGCCGGGGATCACTCGTAAAGGGTGAACAGCTGGTCGTCGCCGCCCACGTCGAAAAGTCCGATCCTCGCACCGCAGTCCAGCCATCCGTGGGCGTAGTTGACGGAAGCGAAGGCGGTCACCAGGTCGCCGGTCTCCCTGAAGTGCTTGGCATCGTTGTAGTATGAAGTGGCCATCTCGAGGAAGCTGTCGGCCAGCCTTTTGTTGAACGAACGTTCGGGGGCCGCGATCTTCAGTTTGTCCAGGGCCCTCTTGGTGATGGAAAGGTACCTGTCGATCTTCTCGTCGGTGATGGTGTTCTGCATGAACCCCCATCGCCGATTATCCATAAAGTCTTACGCAATCCTGAACGTCCTGTCCTTTCCGAAAAGGAACCAGAATAACAGTGCCAGGGACAGTCCCGCGACGGCACCTATGGCCAGGTTCCTGGTCAGTGCGACGGCTATGAATGTGATCACCGTCATCCCTACCGAACACAGTGCGTTGCGGTCCCTGGCACGGATGTCCTGATTGAACTTGGTCCAGTCGAAGGTGCTGATGCAGACGAACAGCATCACCGCTATCAATGCGGCGAGGGGGATGATACCCAGGAGATCCGAACCGAAGGCGATGAGCAGGACCAGCACCAGTCCGGATACCAGTGTCGACAGACGTCCGCGGCCGCCCGATTTCACGCACGCCACGGCCTGGCCGATCATCGCACATCCGGGCATCGCACCGACGGAACCGCAGACGAAGTTGCTGACTCCCTGGGCGCAGCACTCGCGGCGGTCGTCGGAGGGTGTGGCGGTCATCTTGTCCACCACCTGGGCGGTCAGCGAGGTCTCCAGCAGGCCCACGAAGGCCAGCGATACAGCATAGGGAAGGATGATGCCCAGGGCAGATGCGTCGGAGAGCACCGCGGGTACGCCGAATCCTGGCCAGCCGCCGGTCAGGTCACCCAGGTCGCCGATGGTCCTGGATTCCCCGGAGAGGCCGAAGGCCATGTTGATCGCGACGCTCATCAGAGTGACAGCCACGATCGCTATTAGCGTGGAGGGTACCGCCTTCGAGAGGCGGGGGAACAGGAAGATGATTGCAAGACCCACGGCGATGAACCCGACCATGAGTGCTATCGATAATACCGTGTCACCGCAGTTCTCGGTGAACGTGGTTATCTGGGACATCAATATGATGAAGGCGAGACCGTCTACGAATCCAGAGATCACGGACTGCGGGATGCGTCTCATCAGCTTGCCGATCCCGGCGATACCGAGGAACAGCTGTATGACTCCCGCTATGAGCACGGCGGCGAACATGTAGTCCAATCCGTGCTCCGCGATGAGGGGTGCGACGAGCACCGCCATGGAACCCGCTCCCGCGGAGACCATCGCAGGTCTCCCGCCGAGGACCGAGAGCAGAAGGAGGAAGATGACCGACGTGTACAGGCCGAGCACGGGGTCCACCCCTGCCACGATGGTGAATCCGATGACCTCGGGAAGGACAGCGAAGGCTGAAACGAGTCCCGCGAAGAAGTCCCCGCGGCCGTTGCCTGTCCAGCTGCGGACCTCCCTTTCCATGAAACTGTTCTGCCCGGTCATCTGCTGCGACCCGCCATCCCACTCACGATATAAACGTGCGTTCCCGTGCGTACATATTTTATTATGGACGCGAATGAAGGGGGTATGATAGTCATCGGTGGTTCCGCTTCCATGGACCTGGCCAAAGATTTGGCGACGGCCCTGAACTGCACGTTTATTCCCGCAACTACGACCGCATTCCCTGACGGAGAATGCTACACCAGGATCGAGGTAGAGGCCCTCGACGACGACGTGATCATCGTCCAGAACACCTTCCCCGACTCCAAGATCATCGAGACCTTCCTCCTGCAGGACGCGGTCAAGAAGCTCGGTGCCAAGTCCATCACCCTGGTCATCCCCTACTTCGGATACGCCAGGCAGGACAGGGTGTTTAAGCCCGGAGAGCCCGAGTCCGCCAACATCATGTGCAGGCACCTGGACATGTGCTGCGACCGCGTCATCACCGTGGACATCCACAAGGAATCCACCCTGGACAACTTCACCTGCCCCCACAAGGACCTGAAGGCGGCACCCGTCATCGCCGAGTACTTCAAGTCCAAGGGCATCGACATGGTCCTCGCTCCCGACATCGGTGCGGCCGGCCGTGCCAAGATCGTCGGGGAGTGCATGGGCCTTCCCTACGACCACCTCACCAAGACCCGTCTCTCCGGAACCGAGGTCCGCATCCAGCCCGCCACCGCTGACGTCAAGGGCAAGAGCATCCTCATCGTCGACGACATGATCGCCACCGGAGGAACCATCATCGCAGCCACCGCCGCACTCAAGGAAGCAGGTGCGGTCAAGGTCTCCGTCGCATGCACCCACGGTGTCTTCATCAACAACGCCCTCGAGAGGTTCAACGGAAGCCCCATCGACTCCGTCGTCTGCTGCAACACCCTCAACAACGCTGTATCCCGCATCTCCGTCGCGGAGCTCGTGGCGGGAGCCATCAGGGACGCGTACGCAGGAAAGTGGTGAACCATGCCGACCAAGGAACAGGACTTCGGCGAATGGTACAACGAGACCGTCGACAAGGCTCAGCTCTGCGACAAGAGGTACCCCATCAAGGGAATGAATGTCTGGACCCCCTACGGCTGGAAGATCATGTCCCAGATCGACTCCTTCCTCCGCCGCGAGATGGAGGCCACCGAGCACGACGAGGTCTCCTTCCCCCTGCTGATCCCGGAGAGCGAGTTCAAGAAGGAGAAGGATCACATCAAGGGATTCGACGAGGAGGTCTATTGGGTCACCCACGCGGGTCTCAACCCCCTCGACATCAGGCTGGTCCTCAGGCCCACCTCCGAGACCGCCATGTACCCCATGTTCTCTCTTTGGGTCAGGTCCCACCAGGATCTTCCCCTCAAGGTCTTCCAGATCGTCAACACCTTCAGGTACGAGACCAAACAGACCCGTGCCTTCATGAGGGTCAGGGAGATACACTTCTTCGAGTCGCACACCTGTCACGCCGACAGGGAGGATGCCGAGAAGCAGATCAAACAGGACGTGGAGATCGTCGATGCGGTATGCCACGACCTCTGTCTGCCCTACTCCCTCCTGATCCGTACCGATTGGGACAAGTTCCCCGGAGCCTACTACACTGTCGGTATCGACACCGTCATGCCCAACGGAAGGACCCTCCAGATCGGTTCCGCACACTACTACAGCACCAACTTCTCCAAGCCCTACAACATCACCTACGAGACCGAGTCCGGAGAACACGTCTTCGTCCACCAGACCACCCTCGGTATGACCGAGCGTCTCCTGGGAGCCGTCATCGGTGTCCACGCCGACGACACCGGTCTCAAGCTCCCTCCGGCCATCTCCCCCCTCCAGATCGTCATCGTCCCCATCTTCAAGAAGGACAACGCCGAGGAGGTCATCGATGTCTGCAGGAAGGTCGCCGCCGAGCTCAAGGTCGCCGGCATCCGCGTGAAGGTGGACGAGCGCAACGACCGCCCCGGAAGCAAGTTCTTCGACTGGGAGATCAAGGGCGTCCCCCTCCGTTTCGAGATCGGAGGAAAGGACATCGAGAACGGTGTCGTCACCTTCGCCAGGAGGGACAACGGCGAGAAGGGAACCATCTCCCTCGACTCCGTCGTCGGAGGCTCCAGGCTCATCCTCGACAAGATCTCCGAGGATATGCTGGAGGCCGCCAAGGCCAAGCAGCAGGGATTCATCGACGAGATGGACGACATGGACAAGGTCGACACCATCCCCGAGGGACGCATCGTCAAGATCGGCTGGTGCGGCTGCCCCGAGTGCGGCCACAAGTTCGAGGACAAGTACGACATCAAGATCCTCGGTACCCCGTACAAACCCGAGAACTGGACCGGCAAGTGCATCGTCTGCGGCAAGGAAGCCAAGCCCGCATACGCCGCACGCACCCTCTGATCCCGGGGGAAGGACATGGCATTCCAGGAAGGCGAGGCCCTCTATCTGCAGGGCGAGGACGGCAGGCGTTACTGGTTCAGGTACGAGCCCGGCATGGTCAAGCTCGGCGGCATGGGTACCGTCGACGGCAGCAGGTTCAAGGACCTGGAGGACGGGGATTCCGTCGAGATCGTCGGCAAGAGGTTCAACGTCTTCAGGCCCGGCGTAATCGAGATGATCGAGTCCCTGGACAGGGGTGCCCAGATCATCACCCCCAAGGATGCGTGTGCGATTCTCATGGAATGCGACGTCCACGCAGGCTCCAAGGTCATCGAGGTGGGAGCCGGTTCCGGAGGTCTGACCACCGCACTTCTTCACGCCGTGGCCCCCACCGGACACGTCCACACCATCGAGCTCAAGGAGCAGAACGCCGAGAAGGCACTTAAGAACGTGAGGCGTGTAGGCCTCGACAAGTACTGGTCCTACCAGATCGGCGACGCCAAGACCGTGGCGGTGGAGTTCGACGGTGCCGACGTCATAACGACAGATATGCCAGACGTCGAAAACGCACTCGATAATCTCCTGCCCCATCTGAGGAACGGAGGCAGGTTCTGTGCCTATGCCCCCAACTGCAACCAGCTGGAGAACGCGGTCCGTGCCATGCGCGAGAGGGGCCTCACCGACATCCGTTCGATGGAGATCCTCCGCCGCGGGATGGACGTCCACCCCGGAGGCGTACGCCCGTCCTTCGAGATGCTCGGTCACACTGGCTACCTGACCTTCGCACGCAAGCGTACTGTCTGACAAGGGTATTATATCCCGCGTGCGTATGCATACGCGATGACAGTAATCGATATCAGGATCGAACTCAAGAAAGGGGTCGCTGACCCCGAGGGAACCAACACCAAGAAGACCCTCGAGTCCCTTGGCTTCAAAGGCATCCAGTCCGTGAAATCGGTCAAGATGTTCGAGATCGAACTCGACATGCCTGAGAAAGAGGCCCTTGCCGCCGGAGAGGAATACTGCAAGAAGCTCCTCGCCAACCCCGTTGTACAGAGCTACAAAGTCACTCTGAAGTGATCGCATGACCGCTGACGAGCGCATGATCAAGAGGAACGCACCGTACGACCTGTGCGACATCAGGATCCGCGATGCTTCCGACAAAGAACTGGAGGACATATCCTCCGCCCTCAGCCTGGGTCTCTCGCTGGACGAGATGAAGGCTGTCAAGGATTATTTCGTCAAGGAGGGAAGGGAGGCCACCGACGTGGAGCTCCAGTCCCTCGGACAGGCCTGGTCCGAGCACTGCTGCTACAAGAGTTCCAAGCCCGTCCTCAAGGAATTCGTGTTCGGCATCGACCGCGAGGACGTCCTCTCCAGGGGAGACGCCGGGGTCATGGTCTTCGACGATGACTACGGTTACGCACTCAGGGTCGAGAGCCACAACCACCCCTCGGCCATCGAGCCCTACGGAGGTGCCGCCACCGGTATCGGCGGAATCGTGAGGGACGTCATCTGCATGGGTGCCCAGCCCATAGGACTCGCCGACCCCCTCTGTTTCGGCTACCCCGACAGGAAGGGAGAGATGCCCCAGGGAATCAAACACCCCCGCTACCTGATGAGCGGTGTCGTTTCCGGAATCAGGGATTACGGAAACAGGATCGGTATCCCCACCATCACCGGAGGATTCTTCTTCGACGAGAGCTACACCGGCAACTGTCTCGTGAACGTCTGCTGCCTGGGTATCGTCAAGAGGAAGGACCTCCTGAACAACTTCGCATCCGCTCCCGGAGAGGTCATGATCCTCTTCGGAGGACGTACCGGAAGGGACGGAATCCACGGAGTGAACTTCGCCTCCAAGGACATCACCGCCACCTCCGAGGACGACTCCAGGGGAGCCGTCCAGCTGGGTGACCCCATCACCAAGGAACCCGTCATCCACGCCTGTCTCGAGCTCGCACAGAAGCACCTCGTCACCGGAATGAAGGATCTGGGAGGAGGAGGTCTCAGCTGCGTGGTCGGAGAGATGGCCATCGAGAAGGGCTTCGGAGCCGACGTGAACCTCGAGAAGGTCCCCCTCAAGGAGACCGGACTCGCACCCTGGGAGATCTGGGTATCCGAATCCCAGGAGCGTATGATGTGTACCTGCAAACCCGAGAACGTCGACAAGGTCATGGCAATCTTCGACCTCTGGGACATCATTGCCACCCCCGTGGCGGTCACCACCGACACCGGACACACCCGCCTGTTCTGGAACGGCGAGAAGATCTTCGACATGGACATCGAGTTCCTCACCGGAGGTCCCGTCTACAACAGGCCCTACACCATGCCCAAGGTCTCCACCAAAGCGGACGAGAAGTTCCCCGAGCTCCCCGCACTCAGCGAGGTCATCCTCAAACTCCTGTCCGATCCCAACGTGGCATCCAAGGAGTGGGCGATCAGGCAGTACGACCACGAGGTCCGTGCCAGCACCGTCCTCCGTCCCATCGTCGGAAAGCTCAACAAGGGCGGACCCGGAGACGCATCCGTGCTGATGCCCGTCCCCGGACGCTGGAAGGGACTCGCCGCCGCCGTCGGATGCAACCCCTGGTTCACCAGGGAGAACCCCTACAGGGGAGGAATGGCATCCCTCGACGAGGCGTTCCGTAACGTCGTCGCGGTCGGAGCCAGGCCCAACGCATTCACCGACTGTCTGAACTTCGGAAACCCCGAGAAGCCCGAGAGGCTGGGAGAGTTCCGCGAGGCGGTCCACGGTATCGGCGATTTCGCCAAGGAGCTCAACATCCCCATACCCTCCGGAAATGTCAGTCTCTACAACGAGGCCCCCGGAGGAGTCCACATCCTCCCCACCCCCATGATCGTCTGCTGCGGTCTCATCGACGATGTCCGCAAGGCGGTCTCCGCCGACTTCAAGAAGACCGGTTCGCTGCTGTTCCTGGTCGGAAGGACCGCGGACGAGATGGGCGGATCCCTGCTGTTCAGGAAGTTCGGAGGCAAGGGAGGAGAGGTCCCCGCCACCGATGTCAAGAGGCTCAAGGAATCCTCCGACAGGCTCCTCAAGGCCATGGACGAGGAACTGGTCCTCAGCTGCCACGACTGTTCCGACGGCGGTCTCGCGGTCGCCGTGGCCGAGATGTGCATCTCCGGAGACGTGGGTGCCGAGCTCGACCTGTCCGCCATCGACTGTCCCAACGACAAGGTCAAACTGTTCGCCGAGAGCACCTCCCGCTGGATCGCGGAGGTCGACGGCAAGGACGTCACCAGGTTCACCGAGATCATGGGCGATGCCGCGACCCCCATCGGAATCACCAAGGGCAACGCACTGGTCGTCAAGGGAACCGACGTGGAGATCCCCGTGGAGGTGATGAGGGCCGCGTGGAACGACCCCATCTGGAACATCATGGGAGGCGGTGCACAATGAAAGCAGAAGATGTAAGGGTATGCGTTGTCAGGATCGAGGGAACTAACTGCGAGGACGAGATGGCCAATGCCTTCGAGATGGTGGGAGCCAAGTCCGAGAAGGTGCACCTCAAACAGCTCCTGGGACAGTGCGACCCCTCGCTCAAGAGGAGCCTCGAGGATTATGATATCCTGGCATTCCCCGGAGGATTCTCTGCAGGGGATTACGTCCGTGCGGGAGCGATCTTTGCATCGAGGATCAAGGCGGGCATCGGGAAGGACATCAGGGACTTCGTCGACGCCGGCAAGCCCGTGCTCGGAGTCTGCAACGGATTCCAAATCCTGGTGGAGCTCGGACTGCTCCCCGCTCTCGACGGCACCATGTCCGACGAGCCCACCGCCGCTCTGTACAACAACGACTCCGGAAGGTTCGAGTGCCGCCCCAGCATCCTCCGCAACGACAACAGGTCGAAATGCGTGTTCACCTGCGACATCCCCAAGGGAGAGCTCCTGTACTGCCCCTCCGCCCACGGAGAGGGTAAGCTCATGAGCAACATCCCCAACTTCGTCTCCAAACTCGAGGAGAACGACCAGGTGGTGTTCAGGTACGTGACCCCCGACGGAGGCCGTGCGACCTATCCCTGGAACCCCAACGGATCCCCCGGGGACATCGCAGGAATCTGCAACCCCGCAGGTAACGTGATGGGAATGATGCCCCACCCCGAGCGTGTCATGACCGCTTACACCCAGGACGACTGGACCAGGGGACGCAAGGGTGAGGACGGCGACGGAAAGCGCATCTTCACCTCCGTGATGAAATACCTTAGCAAAAAGTGAAAACGGCGGGGGCTCGGAGCCCCCGTCGATACATGTTCTTAAAGACTTACCTTGACGTCGATACGGTCATCGGTGTTCAGGCTGAACGTGCGCCTGAGGTGATACTTGCAGATGACCTCGATGATGTCCACGTAATGGGACCTGGCGGGGACCACTATCGCGCAGTCGACGTTCTTGATCTTGGCCTTGTATGCGATGACGTCCCCGAAGGTGCGCCCTCCCATGGTGAAACCGTTGATGTAGATCCCGGCGGTGCTTTTGATGACGTCGAGCTTGCCCACGTCCTCCTTGTCCACGGAGATGTTGAGGGTACCGGGATAGGGCTTGAATCCGAGCTTCTCCTCGAACTGTTTCCTGTAGCCTTCCTGATCGATGTAGTACTGTCCCTCGCCCATACCGTCCTTCACGAGGCCGTGGAGGCTGATGTGGTCGGTGAGCTCGAAGAGCCTGCGGTACTCGTTGTATTCCTTCTTCAACTCGTCAACCCCTGCTGCGGTGAGCTTTATCCTCTGCTTCCTGGCACCGAGGTCCCTGACGATGAGCCTGAGCTCGAGGAGCTCCAGGATCCTCTTGGAGGCCGACTGCTGGCTCATCTCGAGGGTTTCCCCGAGTTCCCTGGACGAGACAGCGATGTACTCGTCCATTCCGCCCAGAAGGGCGATCTTCCTCAATGCGAAGGTGTATCTCTCGTCCACGTTTCGAAATCCTGTGGATTCGATTTATAGTTTACCCTGTTTTTGGTTGAACGATAAAAAAAGAGTAACCGGCCGAAGCCGGTAAGTGAGTTTCAGTCTGCCTGGGCAACGAATCTCTGGGTTGCGGGGTTGTAGCTTGCGATGATCACAAGTGCTGCAAGGACGAGTTCGATGATTCCGAAGTAGATGTTGATGTAACCGGGAACGGTGACTCCGATGATCACACCAGCGGTGATGAATCCGAAGAAGGTCAGTGCCTTGGGGGTCCACTGTCCGTTCTTGCTGAACGCTCCGCACATGGCGAAGAACATGGTCGCCAGGAGAAGGAACGCACCGAGGGGTACGAAGGTATCCAGGTCGTTGGTGTAGGAGAAGGGAAGTCCGATGAGTGCGACGATTCCGCCGACACCTGCGAAGATCATTCCGAGTTTGGTGATTCTGTCCATTATCATTGTGCGTCAGCTCCTTTGAGTCCGTCGGTGATCATGAAGATGGCATCCGCGAGTCCCCAGATCGCTACGATGATGAGGGCGTAGGCCTGTCCTTCCGCATATCCGTACTGGGTGGTTGCGAAGAACATGACGATGAATGCCGCGATGGCGATACCGACTGCGAGGACCTTACCCTCGAAGTACCTCTGGACGGATGCCAGGAGGAGTCCGATGACGAGAAGGAAGAACCCTACGAGTGCGACGAGCTTGTGGTAGTCTGCCTGGGGTGCGTCGACGGTGGTGATTCCGACGAGGGCGATGGCGACACCGCCGAGAGCGATGAGGTTTCCGCCGACCCTGTTGACGACAGAGCAGCTCTGAGTTTTACCGAGTCCGTAGACTGCAAGGATCATTCCGACGACGATCATACCATAGTTGAAGTAGTCGGCAGCGGCGGTGGCGGAGATTCCGAAATCGCCGAGAGTGTTGGTTCCCCAAGTCCACGAACTGTCAGCCAGATAACACATCAGCCACATGACGCAGAAAGCGGTGACTGCAAGAATTCCAATCCAGCCGAATGCGGCAGAATGGTTGTTGACATTCGCGTTCATGCTGTCAGTTATTGCCTTCCATAATATAAGTTTATATGCTAGTCGCGCCCGACTGTATATAGGCCAGAGCAACAATTTTTATCGTACCGTCCCGATTTCGGTGCGATTTCATGAACAACATCTATTTCGTTGGCACAGCGGGAAGCGGAAAGAGCACCATGGTCGGAGCCTTCAAGAGATGGCTCGAGGACAACGAGATAGATTCGATCATCATTAACCTCGACCCCGGAGCGGAGAAACTCCCGTATGTTCCAGACATCGATATCCGTGAGTGGATCAACCTCGACGACGTGATGTCGCAGTGCGGTCTCGGACCCAACGGGGCACAGGTGGCGGCGGCCGATCTCATGGCCGTGAACATCAACAGGATCACCGATGCTCTGGAATCCTTTGATACCGATTACGTTCTCATCGACACTCCCGGACAGCTCGAGCTTTTCGCGTTCAGGGAATCCTCTCAGACCGTCATGGACGCGCTCGGAAGGCAGAGGTCCATCATCGCCTACCTATCCGACCCCACCCTCTACAGGTCCGCCAACGGTTTCGTCTCCGCCATGACCCTCGCCTCGCTGGTACAGTTCAGGATGAACGTTCCGATCATCAATCTCCTGTCCAAATCCGACGTCCTCAAGGATGAGGAATCCGCGAGGATCCTGGATTGGTACAACAACCCCGATTCCCTCTACGGCAACCTCCTCGACGAGGATAAGGATCCCGAGTCCGTCATGGGGATGGAACTTTTCCGTGCCCTGGAGGATGCAGGGATCTTCGGCGAGATGAGGTCGGTCTCCTCCGAGACCGGTGCCGGTCTGCCCGAGATATACGCCGCGGTGCAGCTGCAGTTCCACGGCGGAGAGGACGCGGAACGCCAGTGATCAGACGGAACCCGTCTGCTTCAGGTACATCAGGTTGAGTTCCACGGTGGAATCGTCGATCTTCAGGAGACGGTCGTATCCGCTGTTGAATATCTTCCTGCGGGCCGCCTCGACCTGTTTGGCATAATTGCTTCTGTCGACCTTCACCGTCGCGATGTTGCTGCCCGATACGTAGGTCCCGGGACAGGCGGTCCTCACGGGCGGTACGTACCATGAGGATGCGAGGGTGAGCACCGAACGTATCTGGGTGAGCCTGGACGGTTTCAGTTTCCCGTATCTGTTCAGGTCGGTGCCGGGGACGGGTTCCCTGGCAGTCACCTCGCATTTGGCGCATTTCATGTCCAGGGTGGAGAAGAACGTCTCCACGATCTCCTCGTTCTCATGCTCGGGCCCGATGGGTTCTACCCCGGTGATGACCTGGAGACCTGCGGAACGGAGGTTGGAGATGGTGGCGAGACGGGTGTCCCGGGTGATCTCGGTATCCCTTCCCTCCCTCAGACGGGGTGCGTGGTATGCCCCGTATGCTCCTGCATCCCTGAGCATCCTGCATTCGTCTGGGCCGAGGTCGCCGGTGTTGACGTAGATCCTGGTGCCCTTCTTCGCATGGTCCCTGGCTATGCCCACCTGCCGGCAGACGGTGTCGATGTCCGCATAACCGCAGCTGGTGAGCCTGATGCTCCTGACGTCCGAGAATCCTCCCAGGCCCTCGCAGATCCTTGCCAGGTCGGAGTCGTCGATCTCTTGGAACATGGCGTCGCTGGTGCCTTCGGCATATTCGCAGAAATGGCAGTTGCCGGGACAGGGCCCGGTGATCGTGTCGATGTCCGCACAGATCTGTCCGGTCTCCGTGCAGGCCCGGTGGAGGAGTCTGTTGGCCAGCGAGGCGGCGAGATTGGCCTCCGACGAGTGGTCGCCGAAGGTGAGAAGATATTCGCAGTCGCTGGGCGAGAGACGCTCGCCGTACCATCCTTTGGAGAGCATCTCCGATGCTTTGGGGTCCAGGGCCATGACCGTCAATAGGATACGAGATATAAAAACGTGAAATTGTTTTTCGGGAAGTGGTTTAACTGTGCCAGACGGACGATTTCATCCGTACAGGTACGCGGGGATTCCGGTTCCCTTGTTCCTGTCGTTCTCGAGGACCTTCTTGCGTGCGGCCTCGAAATCCTCGACGGTGATGGTGTCGCGGTTGTCCCTGATGCAGAGCATTCCTGCCTCGGTGCAGATGTTCTTGATCTGTGCACCGGACGCGCCCTCGGCAGCCTCGGCGAGCTTCCTGGCGTTGACGGTCTTGGCGGTGTGCATCTTCCTGAGGTGGATCTTGAAGATCTGTTCGCGTCCGTCCACGTCGGGCAGGCCGACCTCGATGATCCTGTCGAACCTTCCGGGCCTGAGCAGTGCGTCGTCGAGGATGTCGGGCCTGTTGGTGGCACCGATGATCTTCACGTCGCCGCTGGGGGTGAAACCGTCCAGTTCGGCGAGCAGCTGCATGAGGGTCCTCTGGACCTCCCTGTCTCCGGAGGTGGCGACGTCGGCCCTCTTGGCACCGACGGAGTCGATCTCGTCGATGAAGACGATGCTGGGTGCCTTCTCCTTGGCGAGCTCGAACAGTTCGCGGACCAGCCTGGCTCCCTCTCCGATGTACTTCTGTACGAGTTCGGAACCGACCAGCCTGATGAAGGTGGCGTTGGTGGCATTGGCGACGGCCTTGGCCATGAGGGTCTTTCCGGTTCCCGGGGGACCCACGAGGAGCACACCCTTCGGGGGCTGTATTCCGACCTTCTTGTAGAGTTCGGGCCTGAGCAGGGGATCCTCCACGGCCTCCCTGAGCTCGACCATCTGCTGTTTGAGACCGCCGATGTCGTCGTAGGTGAGGTCGGGTTTCTCCATGATCTCCGCACCGGTGACGATGGGATCGAGGGGAGCGGGCAGGACCTCCATGACCGCGAGGGTCTGCTTGTTGAGCGATACCCTGGCTCCGGGGATGAGGTCCTCCTGGGGGACGTACTGTGAGATGGAGACGATGAAATCGGGACCGGTGGAACTCTTCACCACTACCTTGTTGTCAGGCAGGATGTCGCGGAGGGTACCGATCACCAGCGGGGGGCTCTTGAGTCTCTCGAGCTCTCCCCTGACACGTGCCAGGTCCTTCTGCAGTCTGAAGAGCTCGCTCTCTGAGTAACGCTTCTCGTTCTCCGCGTTCTGGAGGTCCTCCATGAGGCGTACGTTCCTCTCTTCGAGGGTGATTATCTTCGTCTTGAGTTCTTCGATTTCAGAGTTTTCCGGCATCTGTCTCCCCTATCCCTATCACGGTTCGTTTTAATTAGGCTGTCCTATCATAAATGAAAGTGGATTTCCCCGCCGGGATGGTAGAGTATTTAGATTTCCACAATAATCAACCAGACATGATTTGCGAGATGTGCGGCAACAACGTGCCCTCCACCAGGGCATTCATGGTCGAGGGGACCATGCTCAACCTTTGCCCCAACTGCTCCAAGTTCGGTGACAGCTACAGGTCGTCCAACAGGATCGACGACGGTTCCAGCCACGCGGGCAGCGGCAACAACACACTCATCAAGGAGAGGCTCGAGAAGCGCGAGAGGCGTATGCAGACCCGCGACATCTATTCCGCCAACGGAGGCGTCGAGCTCATCACCGATTACGGCAACGTCGTCCGCAAGGCACGCGAGAAGAAGGGCCTCACCGCGGAGGATTTCGCCAAGTCCATCAACGAGAAGAAGGGAACCATCGTGAAGGTCGAGTCCCAGACCCTCGTTCCAGATGACAAGCTCATCGCCAAACTGGAGAAGGCACTCTCCGTCAAACTGAAGGAGGCCATGACCGACGGCGGAACAGTCGGAGGCGGCCAGAAATCCCAGGGAATGACCCTCGGCAACTTCATCAAGGTCGAGAAGAAGTAAAACTCATTTTCCGAGGACCTGGGCATATGCCCGGTCCTTTATCTTTTCGATATCCACGCCGCTGTCGCGGAGGATCAGCAGACCCGCGACGCAGATCTCCACCCCGAGCCTCCTCTTTACTGCGTTGCACTCGGATACGAATTTGCCCTTTTGGATACCGTTGGCGGCCGCGATATCCATCATCTCCGCGAACACATCCTTTTGTGCAGGAGGTGCGGGAGCGGGTTCGGATTCAACAGTGCCAGACAGAAGTTTTTTGATATCCTCGGAGGGCTTGTATGCGATGGGGACGGGAACGGACGAGAGATCCTTGGCGGGCTTGAGGTAGCCGTTGTTCTTCACCAGGAGACCGATGGATATGCACCTCTTCATCAGGGCCTCGGCTTCCTTCATGGACATCCATTTGAGTTCCAACGCGACCGACATCTTGAATTCCTGGTCGGTGACCACGTCCTTTCCTTTGAAACGGAAGAATGCGGCGAGGCAGGTCTCTAGTTCGTCGGCCATGTTCCCCGAGATGCAGTATTCGTAGAAAAAATCGACGCTCCTATATACGCACGCGCGGATTTTGTAGTTCAACTAACTTAATAAAATATTACGCATGCGCAAAACTATTTAATAGGGAGGGAACTACACGCCTCCAATTCACACGCGGGCATATATGTGTCCGGGTGGAAGCCCGAAAGGGAAAAATCAGAGAGGAATCAAAATGACCGACATGGAAGAGACTCAGACCTTCGAGGGAGAACTCCTCGTCTCTGAGGACACCTATCTTACCTCCGGTGTACACATCGGAACCCAGTACAAGAGCGCAGACATGAAAGACTTCATCTACAAGGTGAGGCAGGACGGTCTGTACGTTCTCAATGTCAAGAAGACCGACGAGAGGATCAGGGCAGCAGCACACTTCCTCGCAGGTTTCGACCCCAAGAGGATCCTCGTCACCTCCGCAAGGCAGTACGGACAGAGGCCCGCCAGGGAGTTCTCCAAGGCAATCGGAGCACCCGCATTCGCAGGACGTTTCGTTCCCGGAACCCTGACCAACCCCATCAACCCCCACTTCATCGAGCCCGATGTGCTGGTCGTCACCGACCCCGCAGCAGACAAGCAGGCCCTCGCTGAGGCACTCAACCTCGGAATCCCGATCATCGCCATGTGCGACGCCAACAACGAGACCCGCAACGTCGACCTCGTCATCCCCACCAACAACAAGGGAAGGCGTTCTCTCGCATGCATCTACTGGCTCCTCACCAGGGAGATCCTCCTTGCACGCGGAGACCTCAAGGACCCTGCAGACTACAAACTGCAGATCGAAGACTTCGAAGCAAAATACTGAGGCCCAGCCTCTTTCTTTCCCCGGCTCAGCCGGGGATACCCTTTTTACCAACCGTTACGATTACCGCATCATGCGCGTACCGGCAGTTTCAGGATCGTTCTACCCTGCGGATGCAGGGGTCCTCAGAGATCAGATAAGACGTTGTTTTATCGGAGGTCCCGGGGAACCCGGCGAATGCAAGGGCACCCGTTCCATATCCGCCGTCGTAGCGCCCCATGCTGGCTATGTTTATTCCGGCATATGTGCGGCCCATTCCTTCAAGGCCATCGCCGAGGACGGCATCCCCGATGCGTACATCGTCATCGGTCCCGACCACCACGGCGTGCCGTACGACCTCGTGACCAGCTCGGAGGACTACTGCACCCCCCTCGGTCCCGTGAAGGTCCACCAGCAGATCCTCGCCCGCCTGAGGGAATACATCCCCGACGACCCCCGCGCACACGTCAGGGAGCACTCCATCGAGGTGGAACTGCCCTTCCTGCAGTACATAGACAAGGCTCCCGCCATCGTCCCCGTCATCATGGGAAGGCAGGACATGCAGACCGCCGAGCGTCTTGCCAGGGCCCTGAAGATGGCCTGCGAGGGATACGATGTGGTCGTCATCGCTTCCAGCGATCTCGTCCATTATGTGCCCAAGGCCATGGCCGACCGCCTGGATTCCCACTTCCTCAACGCCGTGGCATCCGGGAACGTCGCAAGCGTCTATGACGAGGTACGCAGGAACAACCTTTCCGTCTGCGGATACGGTCCCATCGCCACCGCCATGCTCATGAGCCTGCCCGGCAGGATCCAGGTCATGGACCAGACCGATTCGTCTTTTGCGTTCAACCACGACACCAATGCGGTCGTGGGATACGGTTCCGTCGTGATGCGCAGGAACTGATAAAATAGAACCCCGGCCTTGCGGCCGGAGGGGCATTTAGCCCGTTCAAATGCGTTTGAGGTACCTGAGGTTGGGCTCGTAGATCAGACCCTTCTCCATGAGGGAGTTGGTGATCTCCTCGAGCTCCATGGGGGAGATGCCCTTTGCGGATGCCTCGTCCTCGAGGACGTCCCTGGGAGCGCCCTTTCCGTCGGTGTCGAGGTCCTCCAGGAGCTGGAGGATGAGTTCCTCCTTGTCTGCGGAATCGGCGGAGGATGCGGCGGGTTCGAGGTCGATCTCCTCGGGTGCGTCGGCGAGTTCCTCCGGAAGACCCAGATCGATGTTCTTCTCGGGGAGGAGCTCCCTGAGTGCGGACTGGATGGTCTTGAGGTAGATGGCCGATTCGGGCATTCCGTACTGCTCGATGGCGATGGAGATTCCCCTGGCGGCCAGTTCTCCGAGTCCTGCGGCGACGAGTCCGTCGGGGGACTTGTCGGTCTGGTTGATGGCCTTCCTCATGTCCACGAGCCTCTTCCAGGTGGATTTGGCCGCGTCGAGGAGCCACTCGTTGCGGGTCTCGTTGTCGATCTGCACGATCCTCTCGGGGCGGACGGAGATCCAGGTCTTGCCGTCGTCGGTGTTGTAGGATTTCACCTTTCCGACCACGGCTATGAGGCAGGGTGCCTCGAGGGTGGCCATGGATGCGGATGCCTCGGGCTGGTATCTTCCGACGTTGATGAAGAAGGTGCCTCCGGTGGGATCGAGGACACGTCCCCTCCACATGGGTTCCTCGTCGGAACCTACGTTCTCCTTCTCGGTGAGCACTCCGGCGATGAGCACCCTGTTGACGAGTGCCCCGAGCCTGCTGACCTGGTAGGAGGGTTTCTTCTCCTCCTCGGCCTTGATCTCGTATGCGGCGGAGTTCAGTTCGGTAGCGAAGATCCTCCACGCGGTCTCTCTGGGGTTGTTCACATGCATCCCTCCATTTCGTTCCAGAGGGCTTCAGCCTCGCCCTGCACGTCCGTTCCAGAGATCTCGGTGGAGTGGACGCTCATCTGGGGGCCGAATTCGTCGCTCATGATGTTGCCGGTGACGGTGACCTTCTTCAGGAGAAGGAGGCCGGTCATCCTGTTGGCAACGCAGCTCATGTCGCCGTTGGCCCTGGCGAGCTCGGTGGCCTCGTCGAGGGTGATGCCGGTGATCTTCTCGGTGTCGTTGCGGTTGAGGATGGCACTGATGGCACCGGTGCCGTCGTCGATGGTGAGTTTGAGCCTGAGGTCCATGACCGGCTCGATGTGTCCGTGGATGCTGCATTCGCCGTTGAGGACGGAACGCTTGCACTGGGGGCAGCGTTTGATGAGTCCGCTTCCGGCCCTGATGTCCACGATGGTGCCGGTGATGGAGAGATCGAGTCCTCCGCCGACCTTCATGACCTCTTCCACAGTTTTCTTGGTGGGTCCGGAGGTGATGGCCCCGATGTCCGCGTCCACGCGTTCCACGGTGGTGCGGTCGCCCATATTGAGCTGGGGTATGCCCTTCCAGGCACGGATGTAGGCGTTCTTGACGGTGATGGTCTCGCCGTCGGTGAGACCGAAGTCGTTCCAGGAGGTGAACTGGACCCTGCCGGTGCTGTCGGCGATGAGTCCGCCCCACACGGTCTTGTCCTCGTCCTTCACCCTGATGGTCCTGGTCTGCACGTCGGAGATGCGCCCGGTGACGTTGACGTTCTTGGTCTGTTCGGTTATGTCGCCGATGGCGATGTCCTGCGCGGAGGAGGACTGGGAGGACGCGGGTGCGTCGAAGGTGACCTCGTCGTTGGGCTCCACCCTTCCGCGGAGACCGATGTTGAGCTGCACCTGGTCCCTGAAGGTCCTTGTGTAGGCGTTCTTGAAGGTGTACACCCTGCCCTTCTCGTATTCGCCCGCGTCGCTCCATATGGTGAAGGGTGCGGTGCCGGTGTCATCGGCGGCGATTCCCGAGATGATGGTCTTGGGCACGTTCTTGATGGTGACCTCCTTCTTCTCGACGAAGATCATCTTGGCGACGACGGTAACGTTCATCTCGGTACCCTCGAGCTCGCCGATCTTCTTGGTCACGCTGGCACTGCTGACCACTGTGCCAGACTGCCTGGAGTTGTTGTATCTCTTGAGGATGCTCTCCTTGGCGATCGTGACTCCCGTCTTGTAGGTCACAATGTATTTCTTGACTTCGTTGCGGAGGGTATCCTCCGACACTTTGCCGTCCAGGGCCGCGAACAGTTCCTGGACTATGGGTTCCAAATCTATTTCAGAATCACTCATTTTTCAGGCCTCTTTATTCAGTCTTCAGTGAGGCAGTTTTGTTGTTGCCTGAACCCGGATTTCCGAGCTCGTAACCTCAATCGACGAATCAGATATTTGAAACGTTGGTACTGCAGTTAGCACGTACGCCGACGCTCGCGCACGCACATACTTATAAAAAGGACAAGGCAATCATAGGATATGGTTCCAAAGAAGAAGATCGATGAAATTCTCGACGGATACGATCCCAGCAAGGTCACCATCGCGACCCTCTGCTCCCATTCGTCTCTCCAGATCTTCCACGGCGCACGCAAGATGGGTTTCAAGACCATCGGACTCGTTACCAAGAACAACGAGCGCATCTATGACGCATTCCCCCTTGCCAAGCCTGACAAGTTCATCAAATATTCCGATTACGAAGAGATGAGCGAACGCGTAGGGGAACTCCAGGATGAGAACGCGATCATCATCCCCCACGGATCGTTCGTCGAATACATGGGCGCCAAGGCCTTCGAGGATTTCGAAGTACCCTCCTACGGCAACCGCGGTGTCCTGTCCTGGGAGTCCGACAGGGTCCTCCAGAGGCAGTGGATCACCTCCGCCGGAGCACCCATGCCCCGCCTCATCACCGATGCCAGGGAGATCAAGGAACCTGTCATGGTGAAATACCATGGAGCCAAGGGCGGACGCGGATTCTTCATCGCCAAGGACTATCCCGACTTCAAGATGGGCATCGACAACAGCCAGCCTTACACGATCCAGGAGTACTGCCTCGGAACCAGGTACTACCTCCACTTCTTCTACGATCCCCTCAAGAAGGACGGCTACACCATCAAACAGGGAGGATCCCTGGAACTCCTCTCCATCGACCGCCGCGACGAGTCCAACATCGACGAGATGTACAAACTCGGATCCATCGAGGATGCCAAGAGGCACGGTCTCTACCCCTCGTTCGTGGTCACCGGCAACACCCCCGTCGTCATCCGCGAGTCCCTTCTTCCCAAGGCATTCGAGATGGCGGAGAACATCGTCAACCGTTCCTACGAGCTCTTCGGCGGAATGTGGGGTCCCTTCTGTCTCGAGACCGTCGTCAACGACAAGCTCGAGTTCAGGGTCTTCGAGATCTCCACCAGGATCGTCGCGGGTACCAACCCGTTCATCAACGGTTCCCCCTATGCCGAGATGATCTACCCCGGCATGAGCACCGGAGGACGCATGGCAATGGAGATAAAGGACGCTATAGCCAGCAACCAGCTGAAAGTGCTCATGAGCTGATCTGTTACGAAGTGATTACATATGGTTTCCCAGAGACTTCAGCAGGTACCCGCTTCCGGTACCCTCGCCATTTCCAATCTCGTGAGTCAGCTCAAGGCCGAAGGCGTGGATGTCATCTCCTTCTCCCTAGGCGAGCCCGACTTCGACACCCCCACCAACATCGTGGATGCCTGCAAGGCATCCCTGGACAGGGGATTCACCCACTACACTCCCAGCATGGGCATTCCCGAGCTGAGGAACGCCATCGCCGACAGGGTGAGGGAGTTCAACCACCTCGACATCACCGCCAAGAACGTGCTGGTGACTCCCTGCAAGCATGCCATCTTCATGACCGCCATGGCCTACATCGATCCCGGGGACGAGGTCCTCCTGCCCGATCCCGGATGGGTCACCTACGAGGCCGACATCAGGCTCTGCGGTGGTGTGCCGGTATACGTTCCCCTGAAGTTCGAGGACGGTTTCGTCCTCGACCCTGCCGTGGTGGAATCGCTGATCACCCCCAAGACCAGGATGATCATCCTCAACACCCCCTCCAACCCCACCGGGTGCGTGATCCCGGAGAAGGTCATCAGGGAGATCGCGGACATCGCCATGGAACATGACATCATGGTCCTGGCCGATGA
>Ga0256407_10005059_pt1 | contig 21479 bp, 25 predicted proteins | sample RumenRJG_04DNA_FD_193489 | JGI IMG/M metagenome (GOLD analysis project Ga0256407, IMG submission 193489) | Bovine rumen microbial communities from Lethbridge, Alberta, Canada - RJG_04 | ecosystem: Host-associated > Mammals > Digestive system > Stomach > Rumen | place: Canada: Alberta... | reverse complement strand
TAGGACGGTAGATTCTCCATGAATCCGGCGATAGTGGTCTCCGGTGTCAGGTATCCATCGGCAACCATTCTGCCCATGGCATTGATCAGCGTCTTGGATTGGACGATCTTCAGGCTCGGAACACTGACGTCGTCGCACCCGACGATGCTCCAATAGAGCGGCAACATCTCGGGGGTTAATCCCTCCGGAGCATCGTGCTTCACTCCCTTGAGCACGCCCTTTTTGTAACAGGTCTTCCTTGTGATCAAATACGACCGGTCACGTTTCGGGTGCAACAGGAACCAGTTCGGTCTGAGCAGCTGGGTCCCGTAGTCGCTGGTCGACATCATCAGCGTCATGACATCGTCGGGGAAGCCCATCCGTGACATGAGTGCATAGTCGTCAATGCCGGAGTTGTTTAGGCAGTATATGCCCTCGAAGTAGGGCGATAGCCCAAGGATAAACTCCCAGGCGAGGTTAATCGCCCGGGAGGTGAATCCATTGGTCGGATCGTTCACGTCATACCTGTCAATCCGTGTCTCGTTGAAGGATCTGCAGTAGGTCTGGTTATAGACAGGCTTCTCCCGGTTGAACATCACGTAGATGTCGTTGTCCAGGTGGAACCGGGTCGACATGTATCTGCGATAGTGGCCGAGCACGTTCAGAAATCCGACCACCATGTCACGGACGATCTCCGCCGATGACCCGGCATAGACCGAAGCGATCTTTCGATCATGGTACAGCCTTGCCACGATGCTATGACCATCCACTAGCATCACGGCCATGCGGTACTTTATGATGTCGACGTCCCGGAACAGCTCGTCCAGCACGTCGTACTTCACGCACTGTGCTCCGATCAGGAACCGGACCAGGGATCCATCATCAATCGTCATGGTCTTCCCATCCGTACCGGCGGAAGAGTGGCTTATGGATGCGAACCCGGCAGATACCGTCGCGCACCCAATAGGAGTCGATCTTCCAGTTGAGATAGCCGTCAGCGGCCGGTGCGACCGGATGATCATCGTCGCCGACCATGTGGATGACGAAGTCCTCCGCCGTTCTGAATCGTCCAAGCACCTCGGTCTGGGCGAGCTGCATTTCGCCTCGGTTGTTGTGGATGATCAGGGTGTCGCACTTCTCCCTCTTCATTACATTGAAGATCTCATTGAGACCTTCTCTCAGGCTCATGTCACGATTATGATCCATGATAGTATCATTCCTTTCCTATGTTGTTATGACGTCCATATGTCCGGTTCCACCGGTAGACCACACTCGCGGTGGTACCCGGTTCGGAGATCGGCCTGAATACCTGGTGTCCACATTTCTCGCATCGTACGATGACCACCTCCGTGATCAACAGGGGTCTACACTGCGGATCGTTGTCATAGGCCAGCTGGCGTTCATCGTAGGCCAGGTCCTGAAGGAACTTGCCGGTCTTCCAGATATGCGGAGCCTCACCACAGGTCCCACATGGCTCCAGTCTTTCGTCCATGATATTGTCACCCCTGTCCATTGTATCTCAGGCGCAGGATCTCCTCCAGTTCCTCGGGTCGATGCTTCCCAGGCTCATCCAGCTCCCTAACCCGGACGAACTCGTTGTCAACGTTCATGATGCCGTACTCCTTGCCGCTGACCGTGAAGTTCATGCCATGGTTCATCTGTCCCCGATGGAGCGCGTCCGGGATCGATGCCCCGGTAACGACCTTGTACTCCCTGTGGAACCGGTCGTACCACTTTATTCCGTAGAGCATTGGTCCATATCTCCTCCCCTGTTATATCATATAGTAAGGTTCATTCGCAAATCAGTTTGTATCGGGAATGGACGCAATGCCTCCGCCGGCATCTTTGATCATATCAAGGACATGGCTCGGGTGTCCAAGCACCACCATGCAGTTGTCCGTGTCGATGTTCGGTTTACCGTTCGACAACAGGATGGGTGCCACCATGATCTCGTTGGTGAGACCCTCCGTTCCGATCAGGAGAATGGGGATCTTACCGTCTTCATGGTGGGTGCTCTTGATGTTCTCCAGTACGCTGATCATTCCATCGACGGTCAGATACTCAAGCTCGCCGTTCTTGGCCGCGTGGTTCGGTTTGGGAATATACATTTGATGGTACTCCTTTCAGATGAATAAAATTCTATATGTCATGCCAAATGGAACGGGACCCCGTAGGGTCCCGTTCCGTTCAGCGTCGTTCGAACTAGTCCTCCCTCGGATAGTCTCCGAAGAGGTAGATTATTCCTTCCCGAAGATCCTCTCCATAATCCTCGATGAACTGTCGATATTGTGCATCGTCCAATTCTCGTCGATCCGTGAGCTTCGGCTTCGGGAGTTTGAGCTTTCCAACGCTGGGTGAAGTCTTCGTGGATGTTACTCCGGATCCTTCACCCAGTGACCAAAAGGGTCAACCATTCTCTCCTTGAACGCACCCTTGGCCAGGTCGGAACTGAGGAGCTTTCTAAGCTTGAGCTCCTTTTCGGCATCGGCGGCCTCGTCGATGCCAAGCATGTGCATGAGTTCACTGGTGTCGGCATCAGGATTCTCAAGAAAGCTCTTGATCGCCGAATCGATGGACCAGGCCGCGCTGAGGATCGCAGAATAGTCCTTTTCGAACTGCATGCTACGGGCATACTGCCCATCGGCCCTGTCTATATAGTGATAGGTCGGACAGAGGGGCATGAAATACTTAAGATACGCGGGGTTCTTGACGCACAGAGCAGTAACTTGGTCTCCGTCGCGATTATTGAAGTTCGCAATGTGTCATTATTAGTGATCAAGTCACTAAATTGATTGAACATTCGAAATAATCAACGGGTCATCTCATCATCCTGGGTTCCGTTGCTCTCAGGAGTTCTGCGCTTCGGTGTCCGGCCGCAACCGGATCCTAATCTATTAATAGATGACCTCCACACTCATCACCATGGATTCCTCCATGGATCCAAGCACGGTATTGATATCTCACCCTTTCGGGCTCAATGTCTCTTAGTCAGCGTGTTCGTGCTGTTTATCATATCCTAGATGGGGTAATTCTAGGACCAGCCTTAGTTTGCTGATACCGTTAGCTAGCTATTGGGCTAACACCGCTTGTTAAGCGTTCACAGAATTTCTTATGATATGTTACCATATCACCGATTCCGACGGTTAACTTGAAATCGGCCCCAAGATCTTTTAGGGTATCGACGGCAAGCTTCAGGGTGTAATCCCGATAGTCGGAATGCACCTGTCTGATCTTGCATAAGATTAAGGAATTCTCTGTTCGTTATCTTCGACCAGGATCGCTACTCCTGGCCCTACCGGATCTGAAACGGTAGCTGCGAGGATTACTCGCAGACGAGACTATATCATGATCCACTATCTCCCAGTCCGTTAACCGGGACAACACAATCTTGGTTGAGCTTATGATGTTGGGACCCCTAGCACTTCGAACCCGCTTGGGCTCTACATATATAGTCGTTGAACCATGCGATTAATACATGGCTGCTGATTGTACATTATCACAGATGCACAGGATTTAACCAAGCCAAGGCGGTATCAACGGTTCACCAAGGCCGGAATCAATCTCGTTGATTGATTCCTACATCTATCTCGTCACTTGTTTCTACTTTCGTAACCATATAGGCTGACGAGCTTTAGCACTTCCCAGCAATTCACTAGGCGCAGACACCCCTGTTCCCAGAGGGCTGGACTGGATCCTCTCGGATCAATCGATGGATTCCTATTGATGATGACCCAGGGCGGATTCGGAGCCTTGAGAATCTGGTTGATGATCTTCAGGATCTCCACATCCGGATAGACGGCACACTCCTCCACCTTGGCGATTGCCCTGGCCAGACTCACGTCATGAAGCCGGGAATAGTAGTTGGCAATCTCCTCGGCATACTGCTCCGTCATGAACTGGTACGGAACGTCGACCTCGTGGGCCATGAGATCCTGGCCGAGCGTGATGACCAGTCGAGACGAATAGTCAAGTCTGCCGGACGTCAACGCGTGTCTGAACACGCCATCCTTGCCCTTGATCAGCTTCGCCACGATGTTGCACACGCCCTGGTGCTTCGGATCGTTGTCGTTCCATTCCTTCTGGATCTGGTTCAACGTGCGCTGGATTTCAACCTCGCGTCCCACACCGGGGAGCATGGCGGACGAGCGCACGATGTTTGCGAGCCGCACGATGGACAGATAACGTTTGTTCACGTCCAGCATCTGGATGGACATGCCGTTCTGCATCAGCGGTCTCAGCCTGGACGAATAGACCGGAATCTTGGACATGAACACGATCTTCTTGTCGAGACCGATCGCATCCATGTATTCGTCCTCGTAGTCGTCGTAGAGCTCCATCAGCGTTGGTATGTCATCCTTGATCACCTTGCCAGACTTGGAGATTCGACGCACGTTCTTCAGTATCTGCTCCAGCTTCTGCTTTCCGAACAGGTTCAGGAACGCCTGATACCCGTGGAAGGTCAGAACATGGTACGGAGAGATATCGATGTGGCCCGTGATGCGAAGGTCGGTCTCGATGGTACGGACCTCCGTGCCACAGTACGGACAGATGTGGCCGCGCTTGGCGCCGCCAGTTGTCTTGTGGCAGTCACAGGTGTAGATCGGTGTGTCCTGGGTGGCGTCTGCTCCAAACTTGGGGGAGAAGATGCCATCCATGGGCTTCTTGTTGCCATTTACATAGAGTTCGGGAGAGGAGATGTCGATCTGGGCATTCTGTTTCTTTAGTTCGGCATACTGCTCGTCCGGTGAGACCCGGCGAAACCGTACGGAATTTATCCTGTGTTTAATCTTGTACTGTTCCGTTGGACTCTGTTGATAGCATTCAAAGCTATCGCGGTTCTTGATGTTAATGTGATGTTCCAATGTTGCGGATTTAGCCACTGGCCAGTTACCTCCTTTGTTCGACGCTTGGTTTCGCTCGGTTTCACGGATCGGCAACGTTTGCCATGCGTGCCAGCACGCGGTCCTGGTTCAACTTCAGCCGGTGATAGTTATCGGCCAAATCGACATGGATGGAGTCCCTGTCCACGGAGAAGCCAGCCTTTGCCAGCGATGCGACGGTCTCTGCCACGATCGTGGTATGGTCCAGTGCCGCACTCTCACGTGTGAACAGAATGGGTTCATTATATGCTCCGTTCCTGGCGTCTCCGATGACGAGACCCCTTGCCATGTACTTGATTGTACTGTCCAATGTAACACTCATCTCCCTTCGGTGATATAGTATATATTCGAATTTTAATCACGCCTCGGGAGCTTCGCCCTCGATGAATCGCCGCAGATCCGCAAAGGCCCGGTCCCGCAATCCATTGCTTTCGGAGAACATGGGTCCGCGTTCCTTCTCCATGAAGTTTACGGGGATGTCATACATCCGGGCATAGGTGATCTCGCGCTTGGTGGACTCGCCGATGTATCCACCGGGGTTGATCACGTAGATGGCGTCGCTCATGCTGATCTTGGCAAAATGCATAAGATCAAGACGACGCTTCAGCTCCGGGGTGATGAACCCGGAGTCGAATTCACCGTCCGCGTGGCCAAACAGGCCCACCGTGATGACGATGTACCCGTCGCAGGTTAGATCACGGCACACAGCCTCGAATTCGGATTTGAATCGCGTGGAACCGCACAGGGTTACCACGGGAAAGTCAGCGTTCGGCGACTTTGATGGATGCCGCAGTTTCAGTTTATACATATGCTTCATGACGTTCACTCCTTCTCTATCGTTACCTAATAACAGGGTCCGTATATACATATTAATGACAACGTTGATTTTTAAGCGTTGCGACATTCATATAATGTTAAACCGCCATTGGAAAGGAACGGTGAATAATATTATGGATACGGCCCGTGATGGTATCATTAACCTGGGTAGATCCCAGTACCTCCAGGCGATCGGATACTACGACCTGGAAAAGGATGACGAGGGCTTCGTCGTGTTGAAGCCCACCGCATCCAGGGTTGACAAGAAGGTTGCAACCCTGACCACCGACATCAGCGCCCTCGAGCAGCAGCTGAGGAAGTTCAAGGCCGAGAAGGCCGAGGCTGTTCGCTACCAGAAGACGGATGAGTACAAGGAATCCAAGAAGAACGAGAAGAAAAAGAAGAACAAGAAGGCCAAGGAGAACATCCTGAACATGGTCTTCAACAACGCCGATGCGATCAACGCCTCCGAGGAGGCCGACGAGGACGACGGCTACAAGGACAATAAGAAGAAGGGTCCGCGTAAGCCCAAGGATACTACCCGTGACACCACCATGGGCAAGCGCTACGAACCCATCATCTCCATGCTCTACGACTCGGTGGCAGACTTCGAAAAGATCGCCAACGAAATCGACGCGGAGCTCGCCACCAACAAGACGCGCAACATGTATCGCAGTACCCAGATCGGCAACCTGCTGAGCGCCAAGGACAAGAAAATGGCGGCCATCAAGGAGCTGAGATCCATCGCGGACAAGATCACCGACTACGAGTACAAGGAGAAGACCGCGAAGGCCAAGACCGAGGAGAGCGACAGCTCCAAGGCTGTTTCTGCGGCTGCGGCCAAGTTCCTGCGTGGTGCGATCTTCGATGACGATGACGACTCTAAGGGCAAGAAGGGAAAGAAGAAGGGCAAGGAGGAATCCTCGTTCAAGCGCCAGGGTAAGAAGCAGGGCGTGCTGTTCGACGACGATGACGATGATGACGACGAGGATCGCATCGAACGGAAGCGCAAGAAGGCCGAGGCTGATGACGACATGGATCTGGCCAAGGCCCTGGCCAGTGAGCTGAACAAGCGTGGCGGTGCAAGCTTCACCAACTATGAGCGCCTGAGCCATTTGGAAGGCACGTACAAGACCTGTGTACTGTGCGATGCTGGAGCACCGGAAAAAGACTGGCGCTATGTTGCGATAGATCCCAAGAATGGAAAGATCCTCAAGGGAGACGATTACAAGTCGTTGCTGCCCCGCAGGAAGGACGCACGCCCGGTGTTCAACATCAGCAAGAAGCAGATGGTCGATAAGGCGAGCGGTAGACGCTATCCGCTCCTGTTCAAAGAATAATCGACTAAATACACCCTCCTGTTATGGGAGGGTGTATGTTTTTTGATCAATCACAATATCATCATTACGAGTTTAATATGTGTAATATTAATAGCAGCTCCCGTTGTAATAGTTCTAACAGCAATAGGCTGACCCGCTGTGGCTGCACCGTATAATAACGTATTCACACTTGTACCACGTACATATCGGAAATAATATGCATAATTATCCGATTGATTTGGATAATAGTGTGCTTCGGTTGACATCACCGCACCGCCGGTTCTAGTTGAAGTATTTTCAGGGTTACTGAACATTAGCGGTTCGATGCAAAGCTTTTTGGTTGAATCATCAGTGGTATCGATAAACCAAGCATTCAAACTCGTAACTCCGCTCGGTGCGGCGGTGTGCCATATTGATCCTGATACTATAATATTTGAACCATTTCGCAACGCATCGAACGGAATGTCGTTTAACCTAGTTAATGGAGTTATAGTCCAAGAACTAGTATTTATGGACACATCCTGATCGAAAATGGTTATCGGTAACCCGTTATGTGTATGACTACTAGCAGCGGCGCCTACTTCACTTGCGGTATATGTAGGCTTCGCCGATGCCTTCGCCCAACTATACACATCACTGGCTGGCATCGAAGACGGGAAATCCGTGATCATCGAACGTTCTGTCTCCAGATGTACTGTGTCATAATCCGTTCCATTATAGCGCCTGAGGCGCTGTTTTATTGTACCTGCCATAGTCTATACGCAGCTCCCCTCTTTATTGCAGAATCCGACACAAGGCTTCTCTAAAACCCCCTATATTGATAGTTTAGAGCACCCTTTGGCAAAAATAAGTCTTTGTCGGGTTCAGAGGAATCCAGCAGCCCAATAAAAAGGAAAAAGGAAACGGGGCCGCAATGGCCCCGTTTCCCCTTTTCTGTTGTCAATGTCCTACCGACGTCCCATCTCTGCGATGGAGCACAACGAAACCGTCAACGGTCGTCATGCCCTTTTTGCGCTTTTCGCTGATTCCAGCCGTGGAATCGAAGATCGCATTGAAATCAACCGGCTTCGGCTTCTTGTCGATCATGGCCATGAGTGACTTGACCTCATCCTCGGAAAGGTCGATGCCCTTGCCGAGCTTCAGGTTCCCATCGTCATCGGTCCAGCAGCGACGCAGTTCATCCTTTGCCGGATTCCCGTTCCAGGAGACGCGGGCGTAGACCTTCTTACCTTCGGCGAGATAGCCGTAGATCTCTTCCACATCGTAGGAAACCTCGGCGTTTTTAACCTTCTTTGTTGCCATCGAGAACCCCTTTCTTGATAAGCTCATCCATCGTGACCCCAACAGCAGGACGGAAGCCGAACGTGCACGACGGGATGTTATATCTTAACGTACCTTCGTAGCTCACAAACCAACCGCATCCAGAGGATTCTGTGGTTCTGGTCCAATATGCGCTATTGCATCCACTGAGGTTCTTGCAGATTCGATTCTTGGTACTGGCACTAGGCCAATTCCAATCGGATTCATACATATCCTTGGATGGGATGAACACGTCGACATCGTGGCCAACCGCACGTTCCAGATTAACCTTCCAGTCGTTAAGCTTGTCATTAATACGATGCAGGGTGCACTGATCGATGATGTCTGTTGTTGCCATATACACATCATCATCAGCGATGTGTTGGATGGTCCAACGCTGATCACCATAGATCACAACATCACCAAGGTTGAATGGAGACCCATTGGTAGAATCACCGATCGGATTGGATTCACTGGTGAGATCATCAATGCCGATTTCAATGGCGGGACGGAAGCCGATCGTATACGACGGGAAGAAGGTATTGTATAGGTCGCCATTGATGTTTACATACCAGCTAACACTGTTAATACCGGGGCTGTTCACAGTTGAGGTCCAGTACGATTTGTCACTACCATTAAACTGACAGATACGGTTGGAAGCATCGGCCTTCGGCCAGTCCCACTCCGTCTCCAACTGCTTTCTGGAAGGGATAAATGTACGGAAGTTGCAGTTGATCAGCGGTCTCATCTTCTTGGTGAAGATTTTCAGCATGGAGTCGATATAATCTCCCGCGCATACGTCGGTTATCGTCCGCAATGCCAGATACACCCGATCACCATCGATATGCTGAACGACCCATTCAAGGCCGCCGAGCTTTACGGTATCGCCGGGTTTAATCGATACCTTGACACTCTCGCAGGCGCTCGATTTGTGTCTGTACGCATCGGCAAGGGTGTTGGCGAGCATGGTGATGAAACGTTGATTGTCATCGGCGGTGTCGATTAGGATTCCTCCGACCTTCTGGACGAGCGCATCCACCGTGTCAACATCCATGCGAACCTGCATGTCGGCAGGCTCATCAGGCAGCCACTTGGTGTTGTTGGTCAGCGTGTGGATGATGTCGAGCAGCATATGCACGTCCTCGGGTTTGCCGGATACGACGTTGGCCGCATCGATGACGAGGCGATTGATCGCGATGGCCGCGCTGGACGTCATGTCGATCGTGTTGAGGTCCTTGTTGTATTTAACCTGCGGGATTTCGGGATCCTTTGTGAGGAGATCCTTGGGCGTCATTGTTATGGCGCCCTCGACACGATGGTATCCCTTTACGATGGTCAACAGGTTAACATGGGAATCCACGGCCAATCTGGCGTCGTCATCGTCGTCGTGGTCAACATAGATGATGGTTGTATCCATGTTCGTATCGGTCGTCAGGACATCCGACACGGCTCCATCTTCAACGACGATCTCCACATGGTTGCGATCGGCGATATATTCGCGGATATCTTCGGGGCCGACGAAGTCATCGTCCCCGACCGATTCCAGGAGATACTGGATCTCCGCATCCGACAGATCAAGTCCGTCCTCGATCGCGTATTTGATGGTCTCCATCATCGAATCGCCGGTGCCATAGTCCGAGTGGTACATGGTGGAGATCAGCCTAACGTTGGGAGATTTCGAAACGTCGGGTGTGATCGTGATCGTCGGAACCGATTGGATGCTGATGATCTCATGGTCACAGTCATTCGGAACCTCCAGCATCAGGGTACGGAACTTGGCGAGCGCGGCAAGCATCAGGCCCTCGGCTGTTGCAGGTGCATCGTTGTCCCAGAAGACGACGACATACGCACTCTCGACAGGGAATTCAACGTCCGGGATGTCGCAGATATTCTTGTACCTTATCCTATATCGGCGCTCCATGTTCAGTCCTCCACATACTTTTCAGAGACCTTCTTGATGAACTTCTTCCAGGCCTTCTCAAGGTCATCCTGGAGTTCGTCGAGCTCCTTTTCACATTTCTTCTTAAGCTCCTCGGGAACGGTTGCGTTCAGGGCAGCATCCAGCTTCGCCTGGGACATGGACTTGGTCTGGAGCTCCTCGGGGAGTTTGGCATAGTGTACACTACGTCTTCCGAGTTTGATTGCGGGCATTTCTATTCCTCCTTATCTGTTATGGAATCATCAGGCAGTTTGGGCCTATGATAAACCTTGACGCCAAGGACCATAATACTATCTTCGCACTGGATTGCCTGGCTGACCTGATAGTAATCCTCGGCGGATCCATCAGAAACCCACGTGTCCGTCAAGAATTTGCATGTGTTCTTGATACATTTCACCATCCGGATGCTGGCCGACAACGTGGTATTCGCCAGCTTGACCGCGTTCTCCAGCGAATCCGAGAATGCGACCTCGGAACGTTCATAGCGTGCATTGCCTACAAACGGATAGTGAAAGGTGCTGGTTTCGACGATATATTCACGTTCCATGGTTAATCCTCCTTCATTCGTCCGTCGTGAAGTTGGCGACTGGCTGGCCATCCTCATCAAAGCCGACGTTGACGCTGGAGATGGCGTAGGGTTCGTCGTTCTCGGAAGGGAGCATTACAACCGGAATGTTCATACCGTACTCGTCTCCGATCTGGTTGAGCGCCTGGATAACCTCGGCAATGGTCATGCTTTCCATAAATCATATCCTCCGTTAATTGTTGGACGGACGGGACCCCGAAGAGTCCCGTCCGTGTTTGTTGTGTTTTGGATCACGAGTACTTGTCGAAAGCTCTCTTGTTGGCGATAAGGCCGCGCTTCTGCTTCTTGTCGGCCTTGTCACGTGCCTTCTCGGCCAGCTTCTCCTTGTTGGCCGCGGCCTTCATCTGGCGTTCGCGCATCAACATGAGATAGTTCTGGCACTCGCTCGGATCGAAGCCGATCTCATTGCCATCGTTATCGATGAACTGGCCGGCGGTCACGATGACCTTGACCGGAATCTCCTTGCGCTTGCCGCTGCTGATGATGGTCTTCTCCTTGGTGTCGCCACCCTTGCCGACGGTCTTGCACCGGACGCTGAAGTTCGGATCGAACAGGTTCACGTCGTGCATGGCCGCCATGGCGATGGGCAGGTTGCAGTTCAGGACCAGCGCGTTCGTCTCGACGAACTTGGCATCGTCCTTGAAGTGCAGGGAAGCGCGGCCCTTCTCGTCCTCGACCATCTTGGACTTGGGCGCCATGATCTTCTCGACGGACACGGCCTTCCCAAGGGGGCCGACAAAGAGATACTTCTCGAACATGTTCAATTCGTCGACGGGGACGATCTGCTTCCGGTCGTTGGCGTTGTCCTTAAGGACACGGCCTGCATAGTGCAGATCGAAGTAGATCTTCAGGGAGATCTTTCCGGTCTCGCGGTTGTACATTAGCGTGTTCATGTGGAGATAGCCGAGCTCCGCAAGGGTGCAGCGGCCGTCCTCCAGGATGATGCGGTCCAGCAGCTCGGTGATGCGACGCTGGAGCCGATGGTCCGTTCCGTTGGGTTCATACTCGATGGTTCTTACGACCGAATCATTTTCCTCGTTGAGCTTGGTCGTATCGAATTCATAGTATGCCATTGATTCATTTCCTCCTTAGATTTTGATGCTGATGGACTTGACCAACACGATGGGTCCCTTCACGGCGACCGTCATGTTGGTCAATCGATTGGATTTGCCATAGGACGTGATTCTTCCGATGGAGACGTTGTGGGTTTCTCCGGTCTGTTCGTAGCGAACCGCAATGTGGGCCCCTTGACCCGTACGCAGATCAAACGAGTGGCCGGCGATACGCTCCGGTTCGAGCACCGTCACCATGGATGTGTCGTCCGCTAGGACGATGTTTGATGCGGCAATGATTTCTTCCGCCTTCAGGTTCGCGTTGTTCAGCAGCACGTCGATACATTCGTAGAACTTCTGTTTAGATTGCTTTTCGTCATCGTAGTGCTGTTCCCACTTCAACTTGCCGATCCGGACCGTTCTTCTATTTTCGATGGCCCAGCGGTTGATTCGTTCCATGAACAGTTTTGGGTTGTCAAAGTGGATATCATATAGCTGTTTAACTGGAATGATGGGCGTGAGAAGTGGATACTCGTGGTTTGTTTTGCCCATCAGGACAACATCTAACCTACAGATGCAGTCCATTACTCTTTCGTCGTTTCTTAGGCCTCCTGTGTTGGGGTATGTGTTGAAGAATTGCTTAAGATTGAAGTCGCGTTGTACGAGACCGAAGGGTCTCGTTACTAGAGCATCGGCGAAGACCGAGAACTTTGCATATTCACCGGCCTCCAGGTTTCCCTCTGGCATTACATATGTGTAACCCATGGAATGCTATTCCTCCTTTCTGTTCGTTTCAATGTCGAAGACGTGGGTTCACCGTCTTCTCCCTATATAATATATATTCAGAATCAAATCGTGAATGAAAAGCCCTCCGTCCTAAACCGGACGGAGGGGTCATACAACACCGGAGCCTCAACGGGCTCCGGTGTATCTTCGTTTATGCCTTATACCGCACTTTAACCGCTGGACGGAAGCCGCGCGAGTTATCATTCGGGATGATGTTGTAGCCGTATAAGTCTCCATCCCTGAGGACGATCCAGACATATCTGGAGTCGTACGCAGTACTGGTCCAATATGCAGTGTTGGAACCATTTAAGTAGCAAATACGGTTAGACTGTCCACTCTTCGGCCAATCCCACTCGGTATCGTACATGGCCTTGGAGGGAATAAAGACCTTAGCTGTAACACCATTGACAGTAACATCTTCGAGATATCGTGCTACGTTGGGAATCGTATTAGTGAGATATTCAGCACACTTCTGCGCGATGATGGAACCGCTGTAACTTGAACCACTGGAGCGGAACTGCGACGTCTCAGTCATCGGATACAATGCCAAATAGACATAATCACCATCAATGTGCTGAACCTGCCACATGATAGATGGATAAGCGGTGAAGTAAACCGTATTATCGCCGAGAGTCATTGAATCCTTGTTAAGCGGATTCACGAAGACCGTAACAGCACATGTAGCACTAGCGGATTCATACTCGGTTCCCCGTGCAACGTTAACCGTAATTGTTGCGGATCCGGCCGTTTCGTTAACGCTACTGACGGTAACAGTAGTACCGCTAACCGAAACAGTGGCAACACTGATATCAGAACTGCTAGCGCTTATTACACCATCACCTGCTCGAGTAACAGTAATAGTTCCAGTTGGGCTGTCTGCATTCAGTGTCAACGAAGTCGGCGTTAGTGTAACACTACCTTCTCTCCAACCGGTAATAAGTTTACCACTTGCATCCCAACCGTACTTACCATACACCAGATCATCCCTGGTAATGTTTGCCCCGGAGAAGTCAAAGCTGATATTCCTAATATTCGTAGCCATCGTATTAAACGTATCGCTACTGCTCGTGCTAATCCCCTTGTCAGTAATCGCACTAGCAATAGCAGACTTCCCATTACTGACAGATGCTTTTAGTGTTTGAAGTTCGGTATAAACACCACCGGATGTGACCATCTTGGTAGAATTAGCAGTGGGCGTCGTATCAACACTGGAGTTTCCGGTGCCACCGTTGGCTGTTGAAAGAGTACCAACTACATCTCCGACGTTGGCGCTCAAATATATGCTATCATATGACGATCCGTTGTATCGCCTTAATCTTTGCTTTATGTTGGCCATACGCTATGACCTCCTTAAAAAGAACGCGAGGTGAACCGCTAGAGTAAAAATATAATACCACCCTCCATCATCGGAGGGTGGTATTAATGCATTTTTCGATTACTCTTCGGAGGCCTGCTCACGATGAGCCTTACGGGCGGCCTTGCGCTCAGCCTTGGTCATCTGGGCATAGGCGGCCTTCTCTTCTTCCGTCATGTTTGGCCACGGATCACCGGCAGCGCTTACGAATTCGGGAGCTTGGACGAGAGCAGCCTCGGCCGGCTCCTCTACGTTCTCGGACTCCTCTGCCCGCTCCACCTGCTCTTCGGGCTGTGTCTCAGCCTCGGGTTCAGCAGGAGCCTGTTCGTTGGTCTGGTCCACCACCGGCTCTTCCTCGGCGGGAGCCGGAGACGCCACGGTAGCGGTGATCGTCTGCTTACTCACATCGGACTCGGCAAAGACCTTAGCCGCTTCGGCCGTTGCCGCCGCATTGGCTTCCAGGACCGCCTTCGAAGGTTCGATCGGATCCATCAGAACCTCGGGCTGGATGACGACGTCCGGGGTTGTGTTCTCGACGACCTTGTCGGGATCACTCTCGTTCTCGCCACCGACGATCGCCTCATATGGCAGCATGTAGTTGCTCAGAGTGAGACGCACGGGATCGCTGTACTTCAGAATCTGGCCACTCTTCAGAACCTTGGTGGGAACCACCTCGGAGATGGTGACCTTGTCTTTTCCGGTCTGGCGAAGCAGTTCGCCGATCACGGGAATGGGTACCGGCGTGGGCTTGGACAGGGGCCCGGTCTTGGGACCGAAGACTCGACCAAGCGCATAGAGCGGATACGCCTCCGGGATCAGAATAAACTTCTTCGTTCCGGTCGCAACTTTGCTCATTGGAACATGTCCTCCTATTCTGTTGATGTTATTACCCTGTTTACGTTCGGTCCTGGGCGATCTCAAGCTTCGTCTTGGCGATCTCCACCTTGAGAAACTTGATCAGCATGTCGAACTTGGCAAGGGTTGAATTGCGGGTCGTGGACGAAATACCCTCCGGGTTCTTGGCCGCGCCGACCCCGTACTTGAGGGCCAGCTTCCACCAGGCGCCGATGGCGGCCCAGACATAGTCTGTCAATCCGTCATCGGGTATCTTGGATGCGGCGGTGCGCAGCGCCCTTGTGTCGGCCAGGGTTTTCTCAAGAATGGCTAGCCGTTTCCTTGAATCCTTGGTAACCATGGCCTTGGTGAGTTCCTTTCCAAGCAACGCTGCGCACCTGATGAGGACCATCGCCGAATCCGCAACCGCACTCTGGGTAAGCGTTTCTATGATATCCATGGCCTGTGCCCCCTCATAGAGGGGGTTCAGACCATCCGTATTACGAATCATGCGATGATCACCAGACCTTCGACAGAACCGTGGCAGATTCGTTCTTGGGTCCCTTTCGGTGGGTAATCCGGCGTAAAGTCTCCTTCGGGGTCTCACGGAAGGCACGCTCGTGTTCGTATTCAGCAAGCTCCTTCCGATCGGCGGCGTCCTTAACCGCGTCGGATACGATGTTCTTGGTCATGCCGTAGGTTGCAGCACCGACGAGCCCGAGACCGACGGCCTTGCCAACACCCTCGTCAACGGTGGCGGTCGGCTCGTTCTTCGACGTCACCTTGTTCTTGAGCTCGCGGAGCTTATCAGCCGTAGAGGGTCTGTTGGGATCCTTATCATGGTTGTAGTCACGCTCCATCTTGCGATATTTGGCAAGTTCAGCGTCCTGTTTGGCACGCCTGATCTCGCGACGACGAACGGCATCCTCACGATGCTGGCCGGCAATCGTGTTCTTGAGCCGATACCACTTTAGTGCGCGTTCCTCACGTTTGATCTTGTCCAGGCGATGACGCTTGATGCCGTCGTATGCACCGACCGCAAGTCCAGCAAGGGCACCGGCACCGGCCGCCTGCTTCACCGTGACCTCGTCCATGGTAGCTTTTTCATCGTTGGCATCATCATTCTTACAAGTACACGGATAATGGCCGCACTTCTTGCATAAGGTTTCGCCAGCTTTCTTTGCCTTATGCGACTGATGGGCATAATTCAGCGCCTTAGCTCCAACAAGCCCGAGGGATGCGGCAGTGCCATAGGCAACAATGTCGGCGCTATGCACCTTCTCTTCAAGAACCGTGACCTCGTCCATTGGCTCATCCCAGTTGGTGTTCATGATGTCAGCCATGGGTAATCACGCTCCTTCCGGGACAACGAACGGATGATATACGATGCCTGTTGACTCATCGATCAGAAGCTGGCAGTCCTCTTTGAGGACCTTTTTCTTCTTGGAATCATTAAGCCATTTCTCGAAATCCTTCTCATCCTTTTCACGCTGGCGGTTCTTCTTGGCATCCTCGAGCTTCTTATCAACGGATGCTTTTACCACCTTGGCAGTATGGAGAGGATCACCATGTTGAACCGTATCCTTAACAGCTTGTTTACCAATGGCAGCGGCTCCGGCAATGGCAGCCTTGGTAGCAATGTTTTTAGCGCCTTTCTTGACTGCGGCTGAGTCAACTCGAGGTTTCTTATCCGAGGGGCCGCCACCATGAATCGGGTTTCGAGCCGTGTAGTTGCCGGCGGATCCGTTTTCTTTTCTGACAACTCCTTCGATGGCCTTGGTACGAATCTTGTCAACCTTGGAATCGTTCTCCCAATAGGGCTTCTTTGTGGGAGCCAGCTCGGATTGCGGTTTCGGCGTTGGTTTGGAATCAGTCCCACTTGTCGGAGTCGGTTTAGGGCTGGGTTTTGATTTGCGTTTAGGTGGATCACATTTGCGGGCATTGCGCTCGGCAACTTCTTTGGACGTCCATGTATTTTTCCAGGGGAATGGATCATCGTCACTTTCTGGAGCATATACACGGGCCTCATTCATCATGGACAAAGCTTCAAGCAGCGCTGCGTCACTATCATTATTGATGTGAATGTCTTCATTAAAGGATGAAGTGTTATACATTTCATTAACCTCCGAACCGCTCTCCGGTGGAACCCCAGATCGTCAACATGATATTCGACGATTCAACGGATTCTCCGATGGTATGCTTTTTACCAAAACTAGACGCACTCTTCATTCCACCGGCGGCTCCAGCAAGAAGGCCAGCACCAGCTCCAATGGCAGCTTTCTTAACGGCATCCTTCTTAGCCTTGTTAATAGTTTCTTCATCGGCACCAGTCTTTTTGAGATCCTTCACATCCTTGATGCCTTTAATACCGCCGATGGCCGCACCAGTCAATGCACCGGCGCCGGACGAGCGTAATGCGATCTGCTTCTTGGCTGATTGCACTGCATTGTTATTATTCTGGCGATGGGTCTCAGCGCTGGCACGGAGTTTTTCGGCCGCTTTCTGCGCTCTGTTGGACATGGCGGTGAGTTCAGTCGCTTTCTTTGCATGCATAGTCGTGGCATTACCATCTGCACGCATTCCACGTTCGAGTTTGGAAATCTCGCGTTTTTCATTGGCGTCGTTACCAACAACGGAATTCACCGCGCTTTTAACCTTACCGAGTAAACCTTTCGGTTTATTAGCATTGCTTGAGGCGACGTTGGCATCATGTCTACGTTTTGCGTCTTCAAGCTGCTTGGCCTTTTTCTGAAAAGCATCTCTGCTAGTTTCAGCAGCCTTACTCTCAGCTGCCGAGCGTTCTTTATAGTACTTACTATTTGCTTCCTGGGTGGATGCGGAGGTCCTATCGTCATTGTAACCTTTGGTGTGCTCTTTGACCTTGCTATAGTTGCCGCCGGTAGCAATGTCGCCAGCCACAGTCTTCACAGAGTCTGCCGCATCTCCGACCTTTTTGGTGACCTTTTGGGTAATTTTATCTTTGGTGGTCTTGACGGCACCAGTCACCGGCTTAATTGCTGCGGCGCCGATGGCGACGGCTGCCTTGGTGGCCAGATTCTCATCGATAATACCAGAGGCTTCATCGATGATAGCTTCAACAACATCATATGTACTTTCATCAACAGCCTGTGATGCTGCGAACTTAAGAGCGTTGGCCTCGTCTGCAATCCCGGATTCAGACAGCCGGTTAACCGTATCCATCATACTGTTGAAGACATCATCGCCAACAGTTTCCTGTAATATGGATAACATTGCTGTTTTTGCATGAGGTTCAAACGTCATTTAGAAGACTCCTCCCTTCTTGTGATGTTAGAATGAATGTAGCCGTCGACCCATTAATGGACCGACGGCTACATTGATAGACGATCGGGTTACCTATGATCGTGTAACCGTTTCAGATTACTCCTTGGTTGCGCTCTCCATAATGGCGCGGAGGTCACGAAGGGTCATGGCAGACTCGTTCTTGGGGGCGATCTTCTCCTTGGCAGCCTTTGCCGCATCGACGACCTTATCGCCAACGGCCTTGACAGCATCCTTGGCAGCGTCGACCTTTTCAGCAGCCGCTTCCTTCGCACCCTCGACCTTATCCTCGACCTTGTTCTTCAGAACCTGACGGCTGATGGCGCCCTTGACGCTCTTGGCAGCCTTCTGGGCATCCTTGACCTCTTTCTTGACGGCCTTCGCCGCAACCTGGCCGGCAGCCTTGGCATACTCGGCACCTTCCTTGGCGGCGTCTTTGACATCGCCAACCTTCTCGGCCGCGGCAGCCTTGGCAGCCTCGCCCTTGGCCTTGACTTTGGCGATCATATCATTGACAGCCTCGGTCATGAGAGTGTCGAAGGTCTCAGCATCGACAGACTCGGAGATGACAGTCAGAGCCTCATCCCAACCGAGCTGACGGTTGTTGGCGTACTCGTTGATGACAGCATCAGTAACGGAATACGCGCTTTCGTCGATCATATCCTCATTGAAGAGGGCCGCGGCGGAAACCTGAATCGCTTCATCCATGTTCATGCCGGTATCCTCGATGATAATGGCCGCGCCCTCGATGATGGAATCGAACATTTCGCTGTTCATGCTCTCGGCCATGGCCTGAAGAGCATTGGTGAGTTCACTATTCTCAAACATGAGATTCATACCTCCAATGTTAGTGTAGTCGGATCATGTCACAATTCGGCGATCAGCCTTTTTGGCCAGATCCTGCTGTTCTTTCTGATAGCGTTGGTTAAGCTTAAGGGCTTCACGTTGAGCTTTCACTTCGGCACGTTTTGCTGCCAATACATTGGCAGCATCGAGCGCCTTGGCTCCATAGTATCCGGCACGATTTGCACCATAACCAATCGCACCGCCGATTGCCGATCCGACGGCCATGTCGCCAAAGCCCTTAGCAACATCAACAACGCCTTTGCCGGCTCCCTGGAGGCGCTTAGCCGCTTCAGGACTTAACGCTTCATCTACGGCACGCTTGGAACCACTGACGGCGCCAATAGCAGTTGCCGTTGCAACCAGTTTAGCCTTTTTCTTATGCTTAGCATCGCGAGCACATTCGGCATCCTTAGCGTCAACCTTCATGAAGTAGTCATCGCCAATTCTAACAACCGTTGCATCCTCGTTTTGCTGCAAAGCCTGTGCACGTTTGATATCTTGTTCAAGATTGCGTTGTTCTTGCTCAAGTTTCCGTTGCTCCTGTTGTACCTGTCGCTCATATCGCGCCTGATCAATGCCGCTTTTTACTGAATTGGCTAATCCGAGTAAAGCCGATGCTCTACTAATCGGGTCTCCAGTGATACCGAGCTTGTCGGTAATAGTGTTGGCCAGTTTACCATTGTTCCTAACCATCGGAGCAGTAAAAGTTGCATTGCCGTTAGCATCAATACCGGTCTGGACGGCAGAACCAAGGTCTGGGACCATGTTGCCACCGAACATGTAATTCTTGAACCGTCCGCCGGTAGATCGCAGAGCGTTCTGGAGCTTGGCGGTATTACTATTCATTCTTGGTAACACCTCCGTGAATAGCCCGCCCTTACCGCATACGGTTATGCATCTTGGCGGTGGCAGCCTCAATGATGCCTGCGTACGGATTCGAAGACTCGTTCGCCTTGATCACGTCGATCGCGTCGGTGCCGCCGTCTTCCACGCCAACTTCCTTCTGCTCGAAGTCAGACTGGTCGGTGTAGGCGGGCTGCACGGAGTCATCCTCATGGCTCATGCCGGCGGGAACACCATTACCTTCGGCACTGTGGGTGCCTTCGGCCTTGGGGAAATCCTCGACGTTGGGGTTGGATGCCTCCATAAGATGAGCCATCGCAGCCTCAACGACGGAACTTGTCCGCACCACGTCTTTGGGACACCTGGCAAGATTTGGATTGTGCTTGTAACCACATTTCGGACAGACAGGGTACTCGGGCATCTTCGGGGGACGAATGCTGGTCTCAGCAACCACCTTGTAGCGGTTGGTCGGCACGTCACCGGAGTTAACCTTCTTGTCGCCGGTGCTGTTCGGGAAATCGGCAGGTTCCTGACCCTCGGGCAGAGCACCTTCCTTTTCACCATGATCGTTGCCGGCGCCGGTCTGATTGGGGAAATCCTCAACGTCCGGGTTGGTGATGGACTCTTTCAAGGATTTCTTATCCTCCTCAGCTTTGGCTTTCTTGGCATCAAGATGCTTCTTAGCAACCATACCAGCCGCAATAGCGCCTGCCGCTCCGGCAGCGCCAAGCTGCACGCGTTTATCTTTAGCGGCCTCCTTTGCAGCTGCGCCAAGCTGTTTGATAGCTTCAATGTTGTTGTATTTGGCGGCTCTTTTCATGTTATCAGTAGTCGCCAGGCTATCAGTACCAGTGACGTTTACACTGCTTATCGTATTGCGACCTTTAGGAAGTTGACCGTTAGGTCCGCCATTACTAGTCCAGTTGTTGTTTAACGACTGTCTGGCGGTGTTGCTGTATGTTTTTGCGCGATCGCGAAAGATCTTAGCATCGTCGAGATGAGTCTTCGCCGATTCAAGGCTTTCATCAATGGCTTCATCACCATTTAATGTTTCGCACACGCAATCGCACTTGCCACACTTCGGGCAGACCTCTTTGCCGGCGGCTTTCGCCTTGGCGGCCTCGATAATCGTCATATAACGGCTCGCCGCTTCATCGGAGCCACCGTCCTCGATATCAGGGTTGGTCACGGCCTCATACATCATTTTATTGACTTTATTAGTAGCATGACCCAAACCGTAACCAGCTGCGGTTCCAAGAGCACCGTATTTAACAGCGCCGCGCTTAGCCGAGGAAATTTTGGTATTGCGAAGTTTCTCTCTGGCATCGGCGACAGCATTAGCATCGCCAGATGCTTCCGCCTTTTCGAGTTCGGCCTTGGCCGCGTTCACTTCCTTGCTCGTCTTGGCGCTGCCGATTGCACCCGCAACCGCACCAGTGACACCACCGGTAATAGCGCTGCCAATGCGTATTGCCTTGTCTTCGCCCTTGGTAGCTTCAACAATCGCGCGATAGCGGCTCACGGACTCGTTCGCCTTGATCACATCGATGGCATCGGAGCCACCGTCCTCAACGCCGACCTCTTTGGCTTCCTGGTCGACGACCTGATCATCGCCGCCGACGTTGTTACCGTCCTCGTCACCATTG
>Ga0256407_10005057_pt1 | contig 21491 bp, 18 predicted proteins | sample RumenRJG_04DNA_FD_193489 | JGI IMG/M metagenome (GOLD analysis project Ga0256407, IMG submission 193489) | Bovine rumen microbial communities from Lethbridge, Alberta, Canada - RJG_04 | ecosystem: Host-associated > Mammals > Digestive system > Stomach > Rumen | place: Canada: Alberta... | reverse complement strand
CATTTTTGGATAATAATTTAATTGCATCTAGTGGTGCATTTTTCCCAGATCCCTTTGCTGTTAAATAGAATAATTTATCATTCTTTTTTAACGATTTTAATCCAGAAAACATAGTAGCCATCGTTTTACCTATTCCTGTTGGTGCAATAGCGTATAGAATATCTTCATTGTTTAAAGTATCATATACAGCCTTCATTAATTCCTTTTGGCCGCATCTTTTCTCTTTAAAAGGAAATTCCATTTCCTCTATCGTTTTTTCTTTTATGGCTTCTGCATGATCCATCATTTTTATGAAGTTAATATATTCTTCTAATACCTTAAAGAAGAAATTTTCTAATTCCTCTTGGCTAATTAAGGAATCAAAGCTTTTGGTTTCATAATCAACAACAGAAATATAGGTTAATCTTATATGCATTAATTCCATATTGTTTTGTATGGAATACAAATAAGCATAAAGCTTTAGCTGAGCTAAATGCTCCTTATGATATTCCTCTGTAATGAAATCGAAATCCTCCGTAGTGGATTTTATTTCTTCTATTATTTTTTCACCATTAATATCTAATACTCCATCAATAAAGCCATGAAGTAGATATTCCTCTTGCATATAAGTAATCTTTTCCTTTATATACACCTCTGCCATAGAATCCTCATTGTATTTACTTTGAAGATAATCATGGCATTTCGTACCCATTCTTAAATCCTTGTTGGAGAAATATTCATTTGTAAGATTACCGCTTGCACAAACAAAATAAGCAAGCTCCTTAATAGCAATTTTGTGCATGAATCGTCACTCCTATAGTTAATTTCTATTATAATAGAAAAATACCTTTTATTCTATAAAGAATACATTATCGCAAACACTTTCATTATAATAAAAACACCAAAGCATTTTTGCCTTAGTGTTCATTGTTGTTGAATATTTAAATATTTTTCAATAAAGCATTGGTTCTTTCTTCAAATTCTTCCTTTGAATATACATTAATTTCCTAAGTCATAGGCTTCCTGTTCGAATCAGGTCGGGAACGCCATTAGAAAGATTAAATTGCCTCGTTTCGTACTAAGTATGGCACTATAAAACATTGCTATACCCAATTACAATTGACCACTCTTTTGACCACTTTTTAGACCACTTTTTCAAGCTAGTTTATATGTCTTAGCTTATTAGAAAAACAATTAAAATAAGAATTAACATACAACATTTTTAAAATATATAAAAATCCGAAAAATGGCTTAGTTACGCCATAAATCGGATTTTTTTGTTCTCCAACTGTCGAAAACGGGATTATAGCACATTATGAAGCTTTAGAAAAGAAAAACACCTTTCTTAACAGCCCCTTTTATAAAGTTTTAGTTAATTTTATAGTTGCTGTTGCATTACCATATTCATCCGTTACTATATCTAATATTATAAAAGACCAACCAAGTGATAAACCATTATCTAATTTATTACCATTAGTAAATTGTAAACTATAATCTTCTATATTAAAGCTTTCTCCTTTTTGGAATAAATATTCTTCCTTTAAAACAGTTTTTTCTCTTAATGTATGTTCTTTATCATCTCTAATAAAATGTACTAAATCATTCGTTGTATCACTAGTATTCGTATATGTATGTCTTTTTGTAGATGAATTAATAGTTGTATTAACATGCCAAAGTCTAATACCTACGCAATTAGCATTTGTATTGGAATTAGCATCATATAGATTTAAACCAGTTGGAGTATATAATTCTAACAATAAATATTCATCAAATATTTGTTTATCATTATCCCAATTTGTTGTTAATAGTATTAAATCACCACTAGATTGGAAATCTTTAATTTGAATCGTTATTTCATTTGGTAATGAAGTATCATTACTTGCAAAAACATAAGGATCTGCATAACCTATTGCCATTACATCATAAGGATCATGCCCACCTCTATCTGTTGATTGCATATTAAATCCATCTGTAGGAACATATGACATATTTTTTGTATCATACAAATCATATATACCTAAGCCATGGGCAAATTCATGAATAATCGTTTTAGTATAAAGACCCATTCTTGTTGATAAATCACTAATTTCTAATTGAGCTTCTCTTTCCTTTACACCAGATAGACCATAAATATCTAGGGCAGAAACCCAACCATAAACTTGTAATGTATCCTCTTTTGCGCCTCTAACCTTCCAACACCATGATCTAGTTCTTGGTGTGTCATCAATAATTACATGATAATTTGCGCCATAGAAAGCAAATACATAATCAATCTTTCCATCATTATTAGCATCATAATCACTTCTTACTTCTGTAGTACCAGATTCATCGAAATACCATTTAATAGCATCAGACACTAAATCCGTAATGCTTTCATCTTTATCTGGGTAATCCGTTGATTTTTTATTTGCTACATACCAAGGAGTAACATTACCACTTATTTTAGATGAACCAAAGGATTCTTCTAAATAATACGTTCTTAAGCTTCTAAAGCTTACTTCATCATTATTGCCAAATAATGCTTTATCTAAATCTTCTACTATTTGTTCTTTTTGTGTTTTACCATTTCCATCTTTTGTAACATCACTTATAAATTTATTAGAATCTGTAAACCAAATAGGAATAGCTAAAACCTTAGCTTCTCCTAAAGAAGGGGTAACTTTATATCCTAAATTATCCCAATAATCATAATAGTTCTTATCAATATTCGTTTTTTCATAAGTATTCGTTTCTAAAGCATTTATATCGTATGATACATTCTTAGTTACACCTTTATATGTGTATGTTAAAGTAATTCTCTTAACATTTTCATCTAAAGTATCACTTAATACAATACTTAAATCATCACTACCATTAATAGATTCAGGATTACCAACTTCATAAATTGCATAAATCTTTCCATTTACATAAACATTATTACCAACTATACTGAAGGCATCTTTTCCATTTGGTACATATATGCTTTCTAATACCTTACCATCAAATACACATACTGTAATAGAAATCTTTCTTTCATTATCCGTATCTTTAGAATATGTAAATGTAACTTTAGTTGTTCCTAGGCTCTTTGGATTAATCGTATGATTATATCCAAAGATAGTTGAATTTTTATCTTTACTAATAATATTTTCATCACTAATATCAATAGTAAAATATTGTTGAGCAGTATTTATTCTAACATTATTGTAATAAGGTAAAACAGGTATTTTTACACTATTCTTTTCTAAATAAATAGTATCACCATCATGAACGAATTCTTTATTGTTACCATAATATACTTGGAATACATCAGGATCTTCATAAGTAAAATAAATTCTAGCGATATATTTATTGATTAATTCATTATTTTTATCTAAAACATTAAAATATATTTCTTTAATAGAATAAGTTAAGTTTTGACTTTCAGGATCTACATAAAAATATAATGTATCCTCATCATATTTTAATTGGACATTATTTACTTCTTCATCAATAGAATATGTAATACTATATTCACCATCATAATTAATATATTTGGCTTCAGGCATTTGATAATATTTTCCTGCCATAGGAATATAAATAGCATAATCATAATCTAAATAATCAATAGATTTTATACTTACATTTTCTACATTAGTAGTTAATTCAAGAGAAGCTTTTCTCTCATGAAGTTCTATAAATATATTTTTAGTTTCTAAAGCTTTAGTAGTATTTTTCTTAACAACTTCTACTTTTAAATTAGCCCTATCATTATCTTTAGCATTATCTTTAGTTTTTAATATATTTCCATCTAAATACACTGAATCGGTATAATCATCTTCATAATTAAATATATAAACAATACTATAATCATTTCCATCATAATCTTTTAATTTGATATCTAAATTATAAGTATCACCAATATATAAATCTAATTCATACCAAGTTACAGTATCTCTTACTACTTCTTTTAATAAATCATCCGTTTTAATATCTAAAGCAGGTACTACATCTGATTTATCATCTTTATCATTCTTTTTATCATCACTAGGTAAACTAAAACATGAAGCTAAAGGTATTAACAATAATAACATTAGAAAAAAATATACAATCCTTTTTCTCATACTGAAACCTCCACTAAATCACAGATATTATAACATAGATATTCAAGGTTGACAAAATAGATGCTAAATTGTATCAAAAAGGATCTAAATCATAGAAAAAAGGCTGTTAGAAACACTATTTTCGTTTCTTAACAGCCACTAATTATTTTATTCGCTTGGTTCTAAATTCTCTTGATTATTATCAAGTACCTCAGTTACTACTTCTTCCGTATTTTCTATTTCTTCTTCTAATTCTTCATCTTCCTTTTCTACAACGGCAATTGTAGAAATAGCTTGATTGTCACGAATAGAAATTAATTTAACACCCTGAGTTGCACGCTTTGTTTGAGAAATAGTATCACAGTGCATACGAATGACTACACCTCTATCGGTTGTGATAATTAAGTCGTCATCCTCAGTTACACCAGCAAGACAAACTAAATTACCATTCTTTTCGGTTACGTTCATAGTCTTAACACCAGAACCACCTCTACCCTGTAATCTATATTCATCTGCAGCAGTTCTCTTACCATATCCCTTTTGAGATACAACTAAGATAGAATCCTCTTCTGATTTTACGATAGCACAGCCTACAATTTCATCTTCCTTACCTAGAAGCATACCACGTACACCAGCACCACTTCTACCAATGGATCTGATTTCTTCTGCAGCAAACCTTATTGCCTTACCATTCGATGCACCAAGCACGATAGATTCATTACCCTTAATTAGATATACTCTAAATAATTCATCATCCTCATCTAAGGTAATTGCGATAATACCTGTAGAACGAATGTTTGCGAATTCCTTCATTTGTGTTCTCTTTACTGTACCACGCTTTGTAACGAAGAATAGGTATAAATCATCATTAATTTCTTCTACCTGAGTAATCGTTTGAACATGCTCATTCTCCTGTAGTGGTAATAAATTTACAATAGGAGTACCCTTAGCAGTTCTAGAGCCTTCTGGAATATTATAGGCCTTCATAGAATATACTCTACCCTTATTTGTAAAGAACATTAAATAATTATGAGTAAATGTAGGAATAATCATATTAACATCATCATCGGCATGAGTTTTCATACCAGATACACCAACACCACCTCTAGATTGAGCACGGTATTCGGATTGCTTCATTCTCTTTACATAACCCTTTGTAGTTAATGTAACGATAACATCTTCCTTTTCAATTAAATCCTCATTAGAAATATTTAATGCAGTATTAAGGGCAAGCTCACTTAATCTTTGATCTGCATATTTATTTCTAATTTCTTCCATTTCAGAAATTAATAATTCATTCTTCTTTTCAGGAGATGCTAGAATTTCTCTATATTCATCTGCAGCCTTTAGTAAGCTATCACGCTCTTCTACAAGCTTAGTGTAGTTAAGACCTGAAATTCTTTGAAGCCTCATATCTAAGATAGCCTGTGCTTGTGCATCATCTAAATTGAACCTGTTCATTAATTTTTCTTTTTCTGTACCATCCTTGGTATTTCTAATTAAATGAATAACCTCATCAATATTATCCTGTGCAATTAATAAACCATCTAGAATATGAATTCTATCTAAGGCCTTATCTAAATCGTATTGTGTTCTTCTTGTAATAACATTTAATTGATGCTTTAAATAAACATCTAATGCATCATGTAATGTAATATTTACAGGTCTATTATCTACAATACATACCATATTCATACCATAGGAGGATTGAAGTGGTGTGTATTTATATAGCATATTTAAGATAACCTCTGGGTTTACATCTCTTCTAAGCTCAATGACAATTCTTAAGCCTGCCATAGAGGATTCATCTCTTAAATCGATAATACCATCAATAATCTTATCCTTAGCAACCTCGGCAATTCTTTGAACAATTCTTGTCTTATTAATTCCATAAGGAATCTCTGTAACAACAATTTCAGCCTTGCCATTCTCAAATGTATCAATATGAGCCTTAGAACGAATGGTAATTGATCCTAAGCCCTTTGTATAAGCATCAATTAAGCCTTCCTTACCTAAAATTAAGCCACCTGTAGGGAAATCTGGTCCCTTTACATATTCCATTAATTCTAAGCTTGTTAATTCAGGATTTCTTATTAATGCAATACATCCATCAATAACCTCACCTAAATTGTGTGGTGGAATGTTGGTTGCCATACCTACAGCAATACCTGTTGTACCATTGACAAGTAGGTTTGGAATTCTTGCAGGAAGTAATACGGGCTCAATTTCCGTTGCATCGTAATTTTCTGCAAAATCTACAGTATTCTTATCGATATCTCTTAGCATTTCCATAGCTATTTTTGATAATCTAGCCTCAGTATAACGCATGGCTGCAGCACCATCACCATCGATGTTACCAAAGTTACCATGTCCATCAACTAAAGGATATCTATAGCTAAAATCCTGTGCCATACGTACCATAGCTTCATAAATAGATGAGTCACCATGTGGGTGATACTTACCCATTACATCACCGACGATACGAGCAGATTTCTTATGCTGTACATTCGAAAAAATTTTAAGCTCATTCATTCCATATAGAATTCTTCTTTGAACGGGCTTTAATCCATCTCTAGCATCTGGTAATGCTCTTGCGATGATAACACTCATCGCATAGTTTAAGAAGGATTTCTTCATTTTAGAATTAACATCTAATAATTCAACGGCATCTTCTTTTCTTTCCTCAAGAGCCTTTTCAAATTCAATATCTTTTTCATTCATAGCCATTTTGACTCACCATCCTTAAATATCCAAGTTGTCTGCAAAATGGGCATTTTCTTGAATGAATACCTTACGTGGATCAACCTCTTCACCCATTAATTCTTCAAATATTCTATCTGCTTCAACAGCATCCTCTAAATGTACTCTTACTAAGGTTCTATATCTTGGGTCCATAGTTGTATCCCATAATTGCTCCGCATCCATTTCACCTAGACCTTTGTATCTTTGTACATCATATTTCTTGCCTTGATATTTTGTCTTCTTTAATGTCTCTAAATCTTCATCAGAATATACATAATCCATTTGCTTTGCATATTGGATTCTATATAGTGGTGGCTTAGCTACATAAATATATCCAGCCTCAATTAAGCCCTTCATAAAACGATGGAAGAAGGTTAATAATAAAATACAAATATGCTCACCATCGACATCGGCATCGCTCATGATAATAATCTTATGATATCTTGCCTTAGTAATATCAAATTCCTCACCAATACCTGTACCAATAGCACGAATCATGGTTTGAATTTCTTGGTTTTCTAACGCTCTTGCAAGCTGTACCTTTTGAACATTTAAAACCTTACCACGAAGTGGTAGAATTGCTTGATAATTGGAGTTTCTTCCTGATTTTGCAGAACCACCTGCAGAATCTCCCTCGACCAAATACATTTCGCATTTTTCAGGGTCCTTACATCTACAATCTGCAAGCTTAGATGATAGCATTAAATTATCTAAAGGTGATTTTCTTCTCGTTGCTTCTCTGGCTTTTCTTGCATTAATTCTTGCACGAGATGCAAGTAAGCACTTTTCGATAATTGTCTTTGCATCCGCTGGATGCTCTGCCATATATCTTTCTAGAGTTTCACCCCAAGCCTTTGAAACTAATCCTCTAACCTCAGGGTTACCAAGCTTAGCCTTAGTTTGTCCTTCAAATTCTGGGTTTGGATGCTTAATAGAAATAACCGCAACAATACCCTCTAGAGTATCCTCTCTTGTTAATTCCTCATCCTTCTTTAGCATCTTATTATCTTCTGCATATTTCTTTAATACTCTTGCTAAGGCCATCTTGAAGCCCTCTTCATGATGTCCTCCCTCATGTGTATTAACATTATTAACAAAGGAATAAATTGTCGTATTATAGGATTCATTATATTGCATTGCAATTTCAATAATAACATCCCTTGTAACCTCGTTACCCTCACTATTTAATTCCTTATAGGAGCCAATAGAATTATTATAAATAATATCCTTATTTAGAGTTGTCTTTTGACCTGTAAGGAAGGTTACATATTCCTTTACACCACCCTCATAATGATATGTATTGGAGATAATATTGGATGGATCTCTTCTATCCTCAACAGTAATCGTTAAAATACTGTTTAGATATGCAGTTTCCTGCATTCTCTTTCTTATTGTTTCATAATTGAATACAAGAGTTTCATGGAACATTTCATAATCTGGCTTAAATGTAACAATAGTACCTGTATGATCCGATGTATCATGCTCATATAAGTCCTCTACAACAAGACCACGCTCAAATCTTTCTGTATATTGTTTTCCATTACGCATTACAGTTACTTCTAGCCATTCGGATAATGCATTAACTACAGATGCACCTACACCATGTAATCCACCAGATACCTTGTATGCACCATCATCAAATTTACCACCGGCATGAAGAACTGTAAAAATAGCCTCTAGTGCAGGTCTTTTTGTCTCTGGGTGAATATCGATAGGCATACCACGTCCATCATCAGTAACCCTGATGACATTATCTGGTAATATTTCAACCTTAATATGAGATGCATACCCAGCTAGGGCCTCATCTACAGAGTTATCTGCAATTTCCCAAACTAAGTGATGTAATCCAGTTTCACCAGTAGAACCAATATACATACCTGGTCTTTCTCTTACTGGCTCTAGTCCCTTTAAAATTTTGATTTTATCCGCACCATAGTTTTCACTATCCGGATTATCACCAGTTAATTCTTCAATTTCTTTTTTAACATTGTTTTCTTCCATGTTATCTCTCCTTTTTTTCTAATCTAATAACTAAAGCATTTTTTAATAGCTCATCCGGTATCTCCAAAACGGATGTTGTAGTAATAAATGCTTGATAGGAATGATTAATATAATCGACAAGCTTTTCTATTCTTGTTTTATCTAATGCCGCAAATACATCATCTAAAAGTAAGATAACATCCTTTTTACTTACTTCCTTGATATATTCCTTTAAGGCTAATTTTATTGCAATACAAATTAATCTTGATTGACCCTCAGATGCATATTCCTTTGCATCTAGATCATTCATTTCAATAATGAATTCATCTCTATGGGATCCAATACCTGTAGATTTCATAAATAAATCGCTTTTTTCGTGTTTTTTTATAGAATCCAATACATCTAAAGGATTATAGGTAGATTTATAAATTAAACGGATATTTTCACTGTTTAAATTTAAAGTAATATCCTTTAATAATTCATTCATTCTATCTATGAACAAAATTCTTCTATTATAAATTTCTTTTATATATTCACTTAATCTTTCATTTAGGACATTTAATAAATTAAAATCTATATTATTTTGCTTTAGAATTTCATTTCTTTCAGCAAGTATTTTTCTATATGCATTTAAATTTCTTAAATAGATTTTATCTAATAAGGATATTTCCATATCTAGAAATCTTCTTTTATCTAGCTTAGATCCCTTAATTAGGCTTATATCATCTGGTGAATATAAAACCTCTGGAAGATTACCTACAAAATCACTTATTTTTTTTATTTCATTTTTATTAATAAATAAGCTTTTGGAATCCTTAGATATAACATATTTAAATTGCTTATCCCCTTTTACTTCAACAATACTAAAGGGATCATCCTTACGTATTAAGGTAGATAAATCATTTGTTCTATGACTTTTACCTGTTGAGCATAAATAAAGAGCCTCTAAAATGGAAGTTTTTCCTGTGGCATTTTTACCACTAAGAATGACTAATGGATTAGAAACATCTAGGTCTAGGGAATCAAATAATCGAAAGCTTTTTAGCTTTATTCTAGATATCATACAATTTTGTATTCTTCTTTATCAATTAAAATGATATCTCCTACCCTAAGCTTCCTACCTCTTCTATTTTCTTCTTCGCCATTGACAAATACCTTATTCTCTAAAAGGAAATATTTTGCCTGCCCTCCAGAAGAAATATAATTTTCCATTTTAAGAAGCTGCTGTAGCTCTATATATTCTGTTTTTATGCTAACATTCTTCATAATCTCTACCTTTTCTTTCTATATGATTATATCATATAGGTAAAAATTATTCAAGAAATTTGGCTTATTTTTAATTTTTTTATTTTATGAGTAAAATAGTAAAGAAAAGAATAAAAATCAATTTATAATACAAAATTATGCTGTTTTTAGAAAAAAATATAAAATTACATATAAAAAAGACACCCGAAGGTGTCTAAATTATTCCATATTTACTGGTAGGATTAGCTGAGTTAGATTTGCATCTCTATCGCCACGAATGATAAATGGACGAATTGCTCCAGATAGATTTAAGGATACCTCAGTTGAAATGAAGCTTCTTAAGGCTTCAATTAAATATCTACTAGAGAATCCAATGGTAATAGGATTTGTAGAATCTATAGATGTAGGAATTAATTCCTCCTTAGCATCACCTACAGATGCGTTTGTTGTAGATATTTCAATGATTCTATCCTTCTTGATGGAAAGCTTGATGATAGAATATGTGATTTCTCTATCCGATGCTTTATCTCTTGGAGATAATAGGGATACTCTTTCTACAGCCTCAACAAGCTCATCCTTGTTGAACTTTAAAACGATTGGGAAATCCGCTGGAATTAATCTTGATGTATCCGGATAATTACCATCTAATAATCTTGTTTGGAAAGAAATATTCTTAAATGAAACTAATAATTTATTTGTTCCAAAATATAAGGTAATTCTTTCAGAGTATTGATCGATAGCCTTTAATAATTCATCAAAGCTCTTATTAGGCACTGTAATATTGAAATCCTTATATTCAGGATCAATAGCTACTACCTTTTGGCTTAATCTAAAGGAATCTGTAGCAGTAGCAATTAATTTACCACCCTGGTTCTTTAAATTAACACCAGTTAATATAGGCTTCTTTTCACTTGTTGCAGTTGCAAAGACAGTTTCCTTAATAACTCCCTTTAATACATCTGCATCAATCGTTAATGGATTTTCATGTAATACGAAATCAATCTTTGGATAATCTACAGGATCCATAATCTGTAGCTTATATTCACCACGGTCTGCCTTAATAACTAAAACCTTATCATCCGATACATATAGATTTATTTTTTTAGAATTAATTTTACGAATGATATCAATAAATACCTTTCCTGGTACTACAGTTTGACCAGGCTCTTGGATATTTAAGGATTGATCATTAATAACAACCTCAACGCTGATATCAGAATTTGAAGATGTCATATATAAATCTGTATCTGTAGCATAAAGCTTAATTCCTGTTAATATAGGCATAGGGCTTCTTACGGGTAAGCCCCTTGCGATAGTGTTTAAATTTTCAAGTAAGATTTCGCGGTCAATTGAAATGTTCATATTGGTCTCCTCATAAAAATGTATTTATGTTTTATATAATAAATATAATAATGTAATGTGGGTTTGTGGAAAACTCTAAAAACCCTTATATAATCACGTTTTATTATACCATAAAGAATGTGGAAAATGAAGAATTATCCACCAATCTTTTTTAAAACAGTTTCGATAGCAAGCTTTAATTCCTTATTTTCATTGATATCCTTTTCTATTTTGGCAACACCACTCATTACAGAGGTATGATGACATGAGAAAATGGATGCAATTTGCTGATAGGTAAGGTCATACTTACTTTTCAAAACATACATTGATATGTGACGTGGAGTAACATATTTTTCTTGTCTAGATTTACCTAGCATATCCGCTTGTGGTATTTGATACATATCTGCAACTACAGATAATGCATTTTCATAGTTATTATCCTCTTTAGGCTTTTTAACCTTAATTAGTATTTGAAGCTCATCTTTAGCAAATTGTAATGTAGGCTCTGTATTAAATAGCTCAGACATACGAATGACTCTATTTAATGCGCCCTCAAGATCTCTAACGTTATCGGTAAAGTTTTCAGCAATATAGGTTAAAACATCATCATTAATCGTTTTAGAGGTCATTTCCTCAGCTTTTTTCTTTAAAATAGATACTCTTTGATTAAAATCTGGCTGATTAATATCAACGACAATACCTGAATTAAAGCGTGAGGTTAAACGATCCATAAAGCCATTTAGCTTAGATGCTGGTCTATCGGATGTAATGACTACCTGCTTATTATTGTTGATCATTTCATTAAATAAATTAAAGAATTGTTCCTGTGTAGAATTCTTTCTTTCAAGCATTTGAATATCATCAACTAATAAGCAATCGATATTCGAATATTTCTTTTCAAATTCTTGGAAATTATTATTCGCACAAGCCTTTGTATAATCTGAAAAATATTCCTGTGCCTGAATATATAGAATTTTAAATTCAATGTGCATTTCTGAAATGAAATTACCAATCGCCTGCATTAGATGGGTCTTACCTAGTCCTACGGAACCAAATATATATAAAGGATTTACAAAGAATCCAGGGTTTTCAGCAACCTTAGTTGCGGTTAACCAGCTTCTTTTATTTGATTCTCCTACGACAAAGGATTCAAAGGTATAATTTAAATTTAAATTGTTTACGGATATTTTTGGAGTATTGATAGAATCTTGCTTCTTTTCTACAATTTCATTTTCCAAAACAAATTTAAATTTTACCTGTCTTGTAGTAATTTTTCTCAATATACTTTGAATATTTGGATAGTAAACCTGATTGATTTTAAATTTGGTTACCGAATTAGGACAAATAATGTATATGAGCCCATTTTCTTCCTTCGCTGTACGTCTAACATTTTCAAAAGTCTCCTCAAAGGTAGAAGGTGCTAGTATATTTTTTAGTTCGTCTCTAACGGAATTCCATAATGCTTGGTATTCCTGCATAGTATCACCTGCTATTCTCGGCTATTAGTGTATCATAAAACAAGGGGTTTTCAATAAAAAGTTATCCACAAAAAATGTGGAAAACTCTATAGGTTATTTCCTATCATAAATAGTAAAATGTGGAAAACTTTTTTTTGATATTTATTGTAGGTAAGCCATTTTTTGAAATTATATACTTATACACACTAAAATCAAAATGTGGAAAAATTATCCACAATTACATCACATTTTCATAAAAAAAAGTAATGGATTATTTTAAAGGTATAAAAAAATAAATAATTGTTGACATCATAGGTGGATTTTGATAGAATGAGATAGCATGGTTTCTTAAAGAAAGGCAGGTAAATGAGATGAAAAGAACTTATCAACCTAATAAAAGAAAAAGAAAAGTAACTCATGGTTTCCGCGCTAGAATGGCAACTAAGAACGGTAGAAAGATTTTAGCTGCTAGACGTAAAAAGGGCAGAAAACAATTAACAGTTTAATTTCATATTTTTAATAATTGACATAACTAGTACGACCAGAACAATTAATAAAATATTTTTGGTCGTATTTTTTATTGTTAATTTTGGAGATATTCTATGAAAAAACAATATCGCGTAAAAAAATCAGAAGAAATTGAAAAGATTATTAAGGAAAAGAATTATAAATCGAATCCTTATATAACCTTATATAAAAAAGAAAATACAGAAACCGGCCACTTCCGTTATGCGATTAGTGTAGGAAAGAAAATAGGTAATGCTGTTGAAAGAAACCGAATCAAAAGGCTTATAACAGCAGTTATAGATAACCTGGACATTGATTTGGATTCTTCTACAGATGTTTTTATCATTGCTAGAGTTGCAATTAAGGATTTATCCTATCTTGAACTAAGAAAGCAGTTAGAATATCTATTTAGAAAACAAAAATTAATAAAAGGAGAAAAAAATGGTTAATTTTTTCTATAGGAATAGACATAAATTAATTTTGATTGCTCTTTGTGCATTTTTGGCTATAGGTTTATCGAGCTGTAGATGGGATTCTAATGTTTGGTATCCAAAGGCATATACCTCCTATGGACAGGAATGGATTGACCTATGGGATGGTGGAAAGGGATTCTGGTTTGCCTTATGGGCATGGCCAATCAATATTCTATCATGGCCAATTGCTTGGCTTTGCTCAACAATTGGTAAAGGAATGGGTAATTCTTACTTCTGGGGTATTTTATTTACTACATTAATTGTAAGAACATTAGCTTGGCCTATTTATTCTAAGCAAAATAGCTCATCCTTAAAGATGCAGCTAATGCAGCCTGAAATGCAAAAGATTCAAGCAAAATATGCAAACCGTAAGGATCAAAGAAGCCAGCAGATGATGCAGCAGGAAATGATGAAGCTGTATAAGAAGCATGGTATGAACCCTCTTGGTTGTATGGGTACAATGATTCTTCAGTTCCCAATATTTATGGCTATGTATGAGGTTGTTCAAAGAATTAATGCAACAACTACTGTTGTAGTTAATAATGCAGTAAGCTACACTTATGCTGGTGCTTTTGCATTAACAAATACTAAAGTATTTGGTTTATTCGAAATGAACACAAGCTTCTTCCAAGCAACAATGTGGTACGACAAGGTATTTGCTGCCGTTGTTGCCGTGTTATTCGTTGGTATGACTATCCTTTCTCAAAAGCTAGGTCAGCGTCCTCAGAAGTATCAAAAGACTCATCCACAAGACAAGCTTAAGAAAAATGATCAGGGTAAGCAAATGCAATACATGATGATCATTATGAATGTTATGTTTGGTTTTATGGCATTATCCAATACTTCTTTAGGTATTTATTGGTTAATCGGTAGTATTTATCAGATATTCCAATCTCAGGTAGGTCGTTGGATTAATGCTTATAAGTGGGAAAAGGCTCAAAAAGCAAATAATATTATTGACTAGGTGAAAAGGTATGCAGAAAAAATTTGATTTTACTGCTCCAAGTGCTGATTTAGCAATGGAAACTGCAGTTCAGAAATTACATATTGCTAGTGATAAAATTTACGTTAATGTTCTTGGTGAGACTGCTGAAGGTGTTAATTGTGAGGCTTTAATTGATGTCAATCTAACTCTTGAGGGTAAAAAATACCTTGAAGGTATTTTAAAGGCTTTAGGAATTGGATACCAAATTGAAGCAAGAAGCATTAATGGCGAAGAACAAATTTATTATATGATTGATTCTTATGAGAATTCATTATTAATTGGAGTAAAGGGTAAGACTTTAGAGGCATTACAAATTTTACTTCGTAATTTGATTTCTACTTATTCTAAGGATCATGTTATTACTTCCTTAGACGTTGGTGGATATAAGTCAAATAGAGCTCGTCAGCTTGAGATTTTAGCTACAAAGACAGCAAAAGAGGTTGTAAAAACTAAGGTTGCTGTTAAGCTTCAGCCTATGAATTCATATGAGCGTAGAATCATTCATGAAAAGCTTTCTGATTGGAGAGATGTATATACTGAATCTGAGGGCGAAGGCGAAAATAGAGCTATTGTTGTTAAGCCAAAAACAAAGTAATATAGTATAGTTTTAAAATTGTCAGTTTACTGACAATTTTTTCTTTCTCATTTTCATATATTTATGATAAAATATTATTATGAGAAAATTTTTAAAAATTTCTTGGATTGTATTAAGAAGTATACTTCTTTTTATATTTCTTACATTTACTACTTGTGTTATTGTAGAACATATTTCAAAGGATATTTTAGTAAATCAATTTATTAGTAAGGGAGTATATCAAGAGGAGCTTTCCACGGAAAAAATCAAATATTATAAAATTTCATATGATGGTAGTCCAACAATGGTTTATAATACTGTGACTCATGATTGCTATCCAGGTGGGAAGGGGGACATCCTTGTAAGTCCTGAACAGACGACAATCGCACCATTTTTAAATGAAATTATTACCTTTTATGCGGGCGGACATGCCGCATATTGCGTTGGTAATTATCGTGATTATAGTGTAAATGTCGAAGATGATGAAACTATTGAAACTACGGAGACACTTGAAATCCATTCTGCTAGAATTTATAGTAAAGAGGATTGGATGAACAATAAGTATTTTAATACGGTCATTGGACTTAGAGTCGATATGACAGAGGAGGAATACGAAAAGGTTACTTCTGTCATTATGTCTTATTTAGGTGATCCTTATAATTCTTCATTTTTCTTTAATACAACAAACACAAAATACTGCTCAGATTTAATATCTAGTGGTTTTTCATACATTGGAAGAAATTTAAATAGAGATTCTTCTACTACTTCCATTTTTGATTTAATTGTATCGCCAGATACATATATATCCTATTATCATTATTTTGATGGTAGTGGAGTTAAACATGTTTATTATCTTGGATAGGAGGAATAAAAATGGCATATGTAGCATTATATAGAGCCTATAGACCACAAAAATTTAGTGATGTCGTAGGACAGGAGCATATTATTAAAACACTTCAAAATGCAATAAAATTAAATAAGGTGGCACATGCATATTTATTTTGTGGTCCAAGAGGTACAGGAAAGACAACCTTAGCAAAAATAATGGCTAAAGCCATGAACTGCGAAAAGGGTCCTACAATAGAGCCTTGTTGTGAATGTGCTATTTGTCAAGGAATTACTAAGGGAACAATTTCTGATGTTGTTGAAATCGATGCAGCATCGAACAATGGTGCAGATGATATTAGAGCCTTAAGAAGTACAGTAAAATTTTTACCATCTCAGGGGAAATATAAGGTATATATCATCGATGAGGTTCATATGCTATCGGAGGCGGCCTTCAATGCACTTTTAAAGACACTTGAGGAACCACCAGCACATGTAATCTTCATTTTAGCTACAACAGAGCCTTATAAGTTACCAAATACAATTCTTTCTAGATGTCAAAGATTTGATTTTCAATCGATTTCTATTGATGACATTTTAAAAAGATTAGCCATAGTAGCTAAGGAAGAAAATGTATCCATTACCGAAGAGGCAATGCATCAAATTGCAATTAGTGCCGAAGGTGGTATGAGAGATGCATTATCCTTATTTGATCAATGTATATCCTATTCACAAAATCCAGAGATTACATTAGATGATGTATTAAGTGTAAGTGGAAATATATCTTATATAAAGATTATTGAATTATTGAATGCTTGCATTAGCAAGGATGAAACAAACGCAATTGTTTTATTAGATAATATTATTAAGGAAGGTAAGGAAGTACCAAGAATTATTAATGATATTATCCTATTCTTAAGAGATTTATTATTATTCAAGAATAATGCAGTCTTAGAAGAAAAGCTAATGTTTAAAAATAAGGAATTTATTAATTTAGCTAATAATGTTCCTAAATCGGTTATCTATCAGTGGTTAGATATTTTAAATGACACGACAAATCAAATGAGATTTTCAACGCAAAAGCGTGCATTCATTGAGCTTGCTATATTAAAGATGAATGATAATGAGCAAAACGATATTGCATCCTTTAAATCAAGATTAGAATCCTTAGAACAAACCATTCAAATGATGAGTGAAAATGGATTTGGCGTAAGGAATAATCCAAAGGAAAATCGTTATTCAAATATTCAAAAAATTCCTTCTAAAGAGGAATTAATGTCATATAAAAATAACACGATAGAAACACCCCAAAATGTTGCAAATACAACAAATCAAACTGTTAATACTGAAACAAATACATCAAATAATGTTGTAAATGCAACAAAAGTCGAGGTAATACAAGAAAATATACAACCTCAAAATGTTGTAAATACAACAAATTTAGATGGTGCAATACCTGTTACAGTTAAAGAGGTTGAGAATGTAATTAATAATGCTTCAAAGGAAAAAAGAGAAGCCTTATTAAAGGTATGGCCATTAATATCTACAAGATATGATATTGTTGGAATTCAAATTCTTGTAAATGGTAAGCTTATGGCAGCAAGCGAGGATTCCTTTATTGTAGAATTAAAGGACACTTCCTTCTGTAATCGTGCAATGCAGCATGAAAATTTTGTAAAAATTATTGAAATTTTGAACGAATATGGTTTAAATATTAAAGATTACATATGTTTACCACAGCAAGCTTGGAGAAGAATTATCCAAGATTACAAGAGTAAATATAGTAAGGATAATCCAAAGCCTGTTTTAGAGGAATTCAATTTAGGAGTTGTAAGAAGAAATACGCCAAAGACAAAGACAGTAGCTAATGATGCAAATTTAGTAAATCAGGTTTTAGAATATTTTGATGATAATGAATTAAAAATAGTGGAGGAATAAGAAAATGAATCAGCAGCAAATGATGAGATTAAAGAAAATGCAAAAGCAAATGATGGAGGCTCAGGAAAAGCTTGAGTCAACTGTATTTACAGGTACTGCAGGTGGTGGAGTTGTTACTGTAAATGTAAAGGGCTCTCACGAGGTTGTATCTATTGAAATTGATCCTGAGGCAGCTAAGGATGATTTAGAAATGGTTGAGGATATGCTTGTTTTAGCATTAAATGATGCAAATAAGAAGATTGAAGCAGAATCTCAGAAGCTACTTGGTGGCTTCGGTGGAATGGGACTTGGATTTTAATGAATAAATATCCATCCTCATTAGAAAATTTAATTGAATGCTTCTCTAAGCTTCCCTCTGTAGGTAAAAAAACTGCAGAACGCTTTGCCTTATATACATTTTTTCATATGGATGAGGTAGATATTACGGATTTTTCTAATGCTTTACTTAGCATAAAGAAGGATATTCATATTTGTCCATCCTGTGGAAATATGACTGAAGATAGTCTTTGTAGTATTTGTCAGGATAATACAAGAAATCATAGACAGGTATTAGTTGTTGAAACCATTAAGGATTTAATTACTATTGAGCGCGTCAATGAATTTAAAGGAATATATCATGTATTAAATGGTGCAATTTCCTTTTCAAAGGGAATTGGTATTAATGATTTAAATATAGAATCCTTAACCAAAAAGGTTAAAAATAAGGAAATTGATGAGCTTATTTTAGCAACAAACGCGACCATTGAGGGTGAAACAACCGCGAGATACTTATATGAGCTATATAGAAATGATGATGTTAAAATTACAAGAATCGCTCATGGTCTTCCGGTTGGTTCTGATTTATCCTATGCCGATGAAATGACAATTTTAAAGGCCTTTGAGGGTAGGAGGGAATATTAATGGAATTAGTATTTTATAGCTTAGATAATGATAATAATAAGGTATTTTTTCGTGCAGATTATAAAAAAATAGACAATCAAATAATATTTCAGGATAAAGCAACAAAAAATACAATGATTTATTTAACTATAAATGAGGATTCCTTGATATTTGAGCGTAAAGGAAATACCAGTATGACAATGACTTTAAAGGAAAATATAGAATCGTTTGGTCATTACGAAAGCTCTGCTGGTCTTTTTTTTGATTTTAGTATAGTAACGAAGAAATTAATGGTTTTAGACAAACGTATTGAAATCGAGTATACATTATCTATTTTGGGCGATGTAATAGGTACGCATAAAATATGGATTACAAAGTAAGAAATTACTTGCAAATTGCAAGTCTTTTAGGTAAAATATAATAGCATTTTTGTTATGGAGGCAATATTATGGAAAATATTTCGCAGATGTCATTATTAGAAGTTGCTTTAAAGATTATGGAAGAAAAGGGTGGAGTTGTAAATATTTACGACTTAATCAATGAGGTTTTAGCATTAAAGGGTCTAGAGGATCCAGATAATGCCCTTGCAACTCAGCTATATGTTGACATCACAACAAGTTCGAAATTTGTATATATGGGCGAAGACAACTGGGATTTAAAGTCTCGCCAATCCTTAGATCAATTTGATAAGGATGGAGCTTCATTCAATCCTAAGGATGGTTCATTCGAAGAAGATGAAGAAGATGAAACGGATGAGGATGATCTAGACGAGGACGATGAGTCTGATGAGGATGATGAAGACGAAGACGAGAAGGATGAATCTGAGGAAGATGAGGAATCTGAGGAGGAAGAGGAATACTTCGAGGATGAAGAAGATGAGTCTGATGAGGATGATCTAGACGAGGATGATTCCATCGATGAGGAAAAATATAACGAATACATGGATGATTACGAGGACTTATACGAATCCTAATTCGATAATTTCCCACAAAGTTTTGGAAATATCCCAATTTTGTATGATAAATTAACAATATTTAATTGGTAGAATATAGTTGTCTTAGGAAAGACAAATTGTCTCTTTTGAGATATACTTTTTCATAAGCAAACTAAAACTCTCCCAATCTAGATAAAGAACAACTTTCCTGAGTTGTTCTTTATTGCTTTTAGGGAACAAATACTTTAAAATATAAGAATAGAAAGATGGTGGAATTATGTATAAAATTGCTTTTGTAGAGGATGAAAAGAATTTATCCTCCTTAGTAGAAAAATATTTAAAAAGTGAAGGATATGAGGTATTTTTATTTCATAATGGCGAGGATGCCTTTACTCATATATCTGAAGATTTTTCCTTGTGGATTTTAGACATAATGCTACCTGGAACTATATCTGGGTATGATTTAATTAAGAATATTCGTGCACAAAAGCCAAATATGCCTATTATTTTCACCTCTGCAAGAGATCAAGAAATTGATAAGGTTATGGGACTTGAGCTTGGTTCAGATGATTATGTTGCCAAGCCATATTCTGTAAGAGAATTAATGCTTAGAGTTAAGAATTTATTAAATAGAACCTACGGTATGAACAACAAAAAGGATTCAAATAAGGAAGAATTCAATGGTTATGAAATTGATTATGATAAAAGAATAGTTACAGAAAATGGTGTAAATATTAATCTTACATCCAAGGAATATGATTTATTATTATTCCTATTACAAAATAAGACAAAGGCCTTCTCTAGAGATCAAATTCTAGATAATGTTTGGGGTATGGATTATTTTGGCTCAGATAGAGTTGTAGATGATTTAATGAGAAGGCTTAGACAAAAAATGCCAAATCTTTCTGTTGAAACGATTTATGGCTTTGGTTATCGTTTATTAGTATGATGAAGAAATTTTCTATATCATCTCAGCTGTTAATATTAGTATTTACTCTTCTATTATCAACATCTGTTATTTTTATCATAATAACCTATTTTTCATTGCAAAGAATCGCAACAGAACAAGCGGTAACCCGCATGTTCTCTATAAAAATAAATAATGTAATTACGGATAATACGACCATAGCATCATCCGATTACCCAGATATGCCACTTTACTATATTGATTTTAAGAAAGAATATGTGGGCAAGGATGAAAATAATTATGTTGATGGATATAAATTTTCAGATAATGCGATAAATTTTATTACAAAAGAGGAATATGAGAGCTTCGTAAATAATGTTTTATTTCCTCAAATAGATTCAAAATTTAATGAAGAAGAAGGAAGAACAGATCCTAAAATTAGTCCAAAGGATTCCAAAGAGCCTCCTGAGAATTTATATAAGGGTGCGAATATATATAGAACAAATTCAGGAATAACTTTATATTATTTCTTTTCCTGTAATAAGGATAAAACCAATTATACCTTTATTTTTACAGATAATACCTTTGTAGGTGGGTTCATAAAAAGTGTAACCATAAGAATGTTTTCAACATTCTTGGCTATTTTATTTGTTGCCGTAATGTG
>Ga0256407_10005056_pt1 | contig 21493 bp, 22 predicted proteins | sample RumenRJG_04DNA_FD_193489 | JGI IMG/M metagenome (GOLD analysis project Ga0256407, IMG submission 193489) | Bovine rumen microbial communities from Lethbridge, Alberta, Canada - RJG_04 | ecosystem: Host-associated > Mammals > Digestive system > Stomach > Rumen | place: Canada: Alberta... | reverse complement strand
TCACAAGCGGCACAATACTTGGGTGGTATGCAATCTGCTGAAGAAACAGAGTGAACTTTTTAAGCTACTGAACACCGTGCCGACTGTACAGGCGCTGGTGCATACCTAAAAAACCGAATTATTGTGATTAGACAAACTAACTTCATATTCCATGAACAAAATTGATGGTGAGATAGATAAAAATGGTTGGGAATATTTATTCAGAATAAAACAAGGAGATACTACTACCACAATAGTTTCTTTTATAGAAAATAGAGCCGTTGTAAATGGGATCATGTATGAAGTTAAAGATTATAGCAAGGAAGACTTTTTACAATTTTTTGAGTAACTATATTTGACAAGGAAATAACATAATAACGATAGGCTTCATTCAGAGGCTTTAATGAGCTAGAAGTGACGGAGTTTCTGGAACAGTTGTCAATGCAATCTTTTGGGAGATAACAAATGAAAATCGGAAGAGTGATAGTTACAGTTCTTGCGGCAGCTCTGACCAAAAAACTGCATAAAATCTTTTTCATTCCCAACTTCCGCTTTGCTCAACTATTATTTCTTCGAGAACAATATTATTATCCCACTGATGCCTGTAGTCCAGATATTCGTATAGCCAGATCACAAATAATATGATGAGTATTCCAATCATGGCAGCAAGTATGCAGCCCTTAACCAGCCTGCTCTTGTAGAGTGCCTGTTGGAGTTCGATCTTTCCCAATGATGAAAGATAATCGTGAACCACATCAAGAGGTTTTCCGAATCTTTCCGTTATGAGATCGAAAGAACATTCTTCTGTCTCTTCCGTAAATCTCATGACAGAATCCTTGAGCTCACTAAGGAAGAGTCGTTCCTTCTTTGTGTGGAGCGGAAGGATGCGGGAGATCTGCTTTATATATTTTTTACAGTTATTATCACTCTTCACTTTTTGCCCCTCCGCAGGATTTTTGCGAAATTAGGAATATAAAAGGCGGTCAATCATTAATCTCATTCCGATCCGGATTCATGATCAATATATATCACCCGGGTTTCAATAACAGTTTCCTCCGCCTGTTTGATCAACTGCGCAAGGTGTATTCTGAAAGAAAGAAATACGATAAGCATACCTATCAGGACGGTGACGATGCAGCCCGTTACCAGCCTTCTCTTTGAGAGCGCCTTTTGCAGCTCGGCCTCGTTCATTGATAAAAGATAATCGTGAACTACGTCAAGAGGATTTCCGAACCTTTCCATTATGCAGTCAATAGAGTAGTCTTGTGTCTCTTCCGTAAATCTCATGACAGAATCCTTAAGCTCGTTCAGAAAGAGGCGTTCCTTCTTTGTATGGAGCGGAAGGAGGTGGGAGATCTGCTTTATATAATATTTGCAGTTATCATCATTCTTCACTTCTTTGCTCCTCCTCGGGAAGGGTGTCGCATGAAAGGATCTTCTGTATGCCGGCCGTAGTCCTCGTGTACTCTGCCAGTATGAGCGAAAGGCGCTCTCGACCCTTTTCCGTAATGCTGTAATAGACACGGGTACGCCTTCTGCCTACGGTTTCTATCCTGTCAGTAATGTACCCGCTGTCTATCATTCGATAAAGGGTAGGATAGAGCGTGCTTTCGTTGACAGTAAAGTAACCCTCGGACATGGTGTCGAGGTATGACGAAAGCTGATAGCCGTAAAGATCGCCCTTGTCCAACAAAAAAAGGACGACCATTTCCACGGTGCCGTATTTCAGATAGTTTTTTCCACTTGCCATGTTCCTGCCTCGCTGCTAAAACATACAATATTAAAATTGACAATGTCAATACTTTACAAAAGAAAGTATTTCTTGACAAGTATAAAATGAGGCGTTATATTCTTGCCAAGGGAGGTACATGAATTTCCCGAAGATCTAATCAACCGGTTGATGTTTATTATGGTTACTATAAGATTGGATTGGATATATGTGCTGGTAAAAAATCTCAAGCAATAAAGCTGCGCTAAACTAAGTTTGAAACGGAGATCAATTTTGAAAGCAGGAGATTATCTTTTTTTCATACGAAGGGTCTTTAAGGTAAATCCCGGATTGAGATGGCTCAATATCGTTTCGGCCGCTTTTGCTTTTTCGCTCATCCTTGTTTCAACGTTATTCATTCAGACACAGATACACTGCAGGAACAGTGCCTGTAACGCTATCTCTACAGACCTTTTGTCCTCCGGTATGATGTCAAACGACGGGGCTCTCTCAAATGAAAGATACCAGGATTACATGACAGCGATCTATAATTCCCCGGAGATAGACGCGGTAGGCTATTGGACTTATGGGGCATCGGTGCATATGGATACTGAGGATCTTCCGGGGGATCCCTGGAATGAGATACTCAGCATCCAGAACCGGAATGTCAGACAGTTCGACGAGTTCGAAGGCTCGGAGCAATATGTCCAGGTAGTAAGCATGGAGAGATACGCCTTCAGATTTTCCAATATCAAGCTGCTCTCCGGAACTGATGAGACGGATATGAATAATGAATACCTTGTCTATCTTGGATATAATTTCCGAAATATCCCTGTCGGCGTGCGTTTCGTGGAGCCGAAAACAAAAACTATCTTCAAAGTGGCAGGCATAATGGAAAAAGGCTCTTCTATTTTATATATGGATGCATTTAGCCACCATTCAGGAGGCTTCCATTTTGGAGTAACTGTTCCGATGGACAATATGGTCCTTTTTGCTATGCCGGCGGTAGAACCTTTTATAACGATGTCGTCTGTGAATTTTTTCTCCTGCGCGAAGGGCTATTCCTTCGAGGAAGCGGAGCGGCGTATAAAGGCGCTGTCATCGGAGTATGGTATTTCCTACAGCGTAGAGACGATGAAGAATAGGCTCAATGATGTCCTCTATTCCGCGAATTGGGCGGTCAATGGGTATAAGACACAGGCAATACTTTTTATGCTGATCTTTTCCATAATACTCATAGCGTCCGATCTTATACTTATCCTTTCAAGAAAGGATGAGATAGGAGTCATGACCATATCCGGTGTCAGCAGGAGAGGGATATTTATCATCCTGTTCCTTGAGGATTTCTTATGTCTTTTGATCTCTTCAGCTATAAGCCTCGTGATAGCGCAGATTGTGCAAAAAACAGGCCTGGAATTGGCAAGCTATGAATATTATAACCTGAGATACATCCTCTTTGTAAATTCACCGATCATGGTAATTGCTATCTCGGCGATCGTGTCCTTACTGGCTTCCGGCGCGGCTCTATTATATCTGAAGCATAAAAGCCTCCCTGATATTGTCAGGGGAAATCTGGATTAAAGGGGTGAGTGAGATGCTGAAGCGGATGTTCAGATATAACAGGTTTTTTTCACTGCTTTTTATGATCTCTTTTACCGCGTCTTTCATTATCATCTATTACGGCTTGGATATAAACAGAAAATTTGATGATGTGATGGCGGTACGAAGACAGTCTGTCTATGCCTATAAGTTTGGGATGTATGGCGATCTTAAGGATAGCTCAGCCGGAGTGCCAGAGTGGGATTATGACAAGGGTAACATAATACTGGGGACGACCTTCAACATAGGCGACGCAGCGGTTGACAACGATGGCGTAGATATTATCTGGGCGCAGAATGAGGAGCTGAGGGAACCATACCGGATGATATCGGATCCTGATGACGGAAAGCCAGGAGGGTGCCTCATAGGAGACGGCCTTAAGAAACATGTGTTTGATAAGGACGGGGAAAAATATATAAAGCTGGAAGGTGTTGACATAAAGGTCCTGGGATACCTGCTTTCAGAAACCTTCGACGGTGAGGACAAAAGGTGCATCCTCTTTTGGGAGGGGTTGTCTGACGATGATAAGGCAAAATTGCTTCTTCTTTTAGATTACCAGCATTACGAGTATGTCAGCAACACCTCCGATATGGAAGATGAGTTCAGAAGCTGGGCAGAATCATTTCTTGAAAAAGAAAGTATGAGCGAAACCCTGCCCGATTTAGATCCGCTTGAAAGAAATGACCTGTTTCTTCAGCTGATGCCCTACTACAAAAAGATGTTTGTTATGATGCTCATCTTCTGCTTCATAAACGGTGCCTTTCTTGCCTTCGTCTGGGGCAGATCCCACCGCTATGAGTTCGTGCTGAAGAGGATCCTCGGACTATCCACAGGGAAGATATTTTCCGACATTCTTGGAAATCTGTTCCTCTATGAAGCCCTGAGCCTCGGGCTCTCGGGGCTCATAACCCTTCTTTATGAGGTGCTTTTCAGAAAAGGAATCTATATCTGGTTCAGGAACTTTATAAGCGGCTTTGGTTTATTGGCGCTGCTCTTTGGTGTTGCGGGAATTCTTTTGGGGCTTGTATCAGTCCTTCCGGCATCAAGGCTTCGTCCCGCCGATGTATTAAAGCCTGCTGAATAGAAGGATTTGCGTCCGAGAGGAGAAAAAATGATTACACTCAAAAACGTGGGAAAAAACTACGGAGAAAAGAAGGCTCTTTCTGAAGTGACTCTCAGTATTGAAAAGGGAGAGATGATAGCTGTAATGGGTCCCTCCGGTTCAGGAAAGACAACGCTTCTGAACATCATAGGCTGTATGGACAGGATGGATGAGGGCGAGTATCTTTTTGATGATACAGACGTATCATCCCTCAAGGGCAGCAGATTGGATAAATTCAGAGCCGAAAATGTAGGCTTTGTATTCCAGCAGTTCGCGCTTTTGAAGGATTATTCCATAAGGGAAAACATCGGCCTTCCACTAAGAGCCCGCGGACTTTCGAAGAAGGAAAGGCGTCAGCTGGAGGATGAATATCTTGAAAAGCTTGGGATCTCGGATGTGGCGGAGAAGGTTCCGCCCAAATGCTCTGGAGGCCAGCAGCAGCGCTGCGCCATAGGAAGGGCGATAATAGCCGGAGTTTCCCTGATACTTGCCGACGAGCCTACGGGAGCGCTGGACAGAGCCACGGGAGACGATGTGATGAATCTGTTCTGCGACCTGAACCGCGAAGGAAAGACGGTGATAGTAGTCACCCACGACAGCCATGTGGCTTCCTACGCAGGCCGGATCATCAGGATAGAAGATGGGAAGGTTGCGGAATAAAATATTAATTTTACAAATGGGGGCAAAGAAAATGTTAAGAAAATCTATCTACGCTGCAATAGTGGCTTGCTTTTGCTTACTTCTTTTTGTAGGAGCAAAGGCCTCCGCGAATAGATCAAACGATCCGTCCCCAATCGACCGTCTTGCAGAGATGATAAAAGCCGGAAAGATGGAAACGGATGACATCTCTTATGCTGAAATGTTCTATCTCGCTGGAGGAGCGACTTCGGAAGAAGCCCATGAAAAGGCGGTTGAATACTATAAAGAATACGACGCTTTGTATGCCAAGGCGATCGAAGCGGGTTTTGATGTTGATGATGAAGAGGTCAAAAGCTACGTTGAGTCCTTAAAAGAAATGTCAAAGACGGCTGCAAACAGCGAAGACGTCAAGAAGATAATCAGCGCCTATCCGTCCGAGGATGATTATTGGAAGCATATGCTTGAGGTTTATAAAAAGCAGCTTCCGATCCAGAAATATGTGGCCTGGTTGGATGAGACAGGGAGGAAACCCTGACTTCTCCTGCATTTCGCACCATTTTCCCGTACAAGCCTCTAAGATGTAGGGGATAGTAGATGATTATAGTAAGACAAGAAAGAGGTGTAGATTTTGAAGAGATTAATAAGACTTTTATCGATAGTTTTATCTTTGCTCATAATAGTTGGAACAGGAATTCGTACTAAAGCCCAAGAAAACATAACATACAATGGAGGTAGTGAGGTAATAGTTGGGAAAGATACTATAGCTAGCAATTTTGAGATGCTTGAAGATGGTACGATAATTATTTCTGACACGGAAGGAATAATCTCCGATGGCTGTAGTGAAGTTGTCGACGGAAAAGATATCCTAGCTGAAAACCTTGAGATGCTTGAAGATGGTACAATAATCATTACAGAAGAAGTTACTTCAGCACACGAGATCGCCAGTTGTGGTTCATATGTGTTAAGATCCTATCCGGAAAAGGTAAAGACAAAAAAGTTTATACATACAATCCTCGACAGAAATGGTGTTCTTATGGCAAAAGCAACTGTGACTGTAAAGGGCATCTATTCGGAAGTTTATCATTATGCTGAAATAACAGATCTAAGTGTAAGTTTTAATACTGTTTCTAATCAGTTTTCAAGTGGTACATCAATAAGCGCAAATAAGGGATACGCAACAATATGCTTTTCAAATATGATAATGGCTACTTTTGAATACACGATTTATCCAAACGGAAATATTCAAAACACAAAATGATATGCATGGATGCCCGTAGCCCAATTGCAGGACAAGGCTCAAAAAAGCCCTCTGAATTTTTTTTCTTTGGACCGCAAGACCGGAAGCTTTGATGGAGGTAGGAAAATGGAGAAAACAAAACACAAGAACTCTCAAAAATCTTAGATGCTGCATTTGAAACTTTAGGCAGGATCGCAGAACAGAATGCAAAGAAAAGCTGCAGAGGGCTTTTCTTTGAACCGCAAGTACCCGAAAGCCTGAGAAAGGAAGGTAGCGAAAAGAAGTAAGAAACATCGGCGGAAATGTGCCTGCTTCTAAAGACAGGTAAATCGGTCATCCTTAAGCATGCAGATTTCGCCATAAACTATACCGATTTCGCCTGTTCGGGGAAAATCGGTTTTTTTTGTGATATGGTAGTCGTGACAGGAAAGAAATGGGCATATGTTCAGACACACTGTAGGAACATCATATTTTGATTGAAAGCAGAGGTGGTTGTAATGAAAAAAAGTACAAAAAGTCTGATCACAGGTGTAGTGCTGATGGTGGCATACCTTGCCGGCTATACTATCATTCAATTTGTACTGTTCCTGAATGGTGTATATACCGCATTGTCGGTATTGGATTTTTCATATCCCTTTGATGTGGCGTTTGGGGGGATCCTGTTCATCATTTTTTTGAAGAGTTTAAAAAGCAATAAAAATGCTGTATCAATAAAGAAAGCTGCAATCGGGCTTGTCATCGTAATTGCAGTACTTTTTGGTCTTATGTTTATCCTGCACCTTGCAGGGGCTTATGAAGGCCTTTATACAGCAATAATGTCAAGTGACGGGAATATATTTGACAGGGCTGCGGCATTGATTTTGGCCGGAAACGGATATTCACTTTCCTACGATGCTTTTACTCTGAGCAGCATACTTTACTCCAGAATTATGCCGGACGCAGGACTTATTATCAGGGTTATGATAATCCTCGGTACTGCTCAGATTTCATATATTATCCATATTAAGCTGAAATTTTACACTGATATAGAAAGGCAAGTGGCATGATAAGCGGTATAAGGCCGTAGAAGGCGGCACATATTATATATGGCTTTAAAACTATCTATATGCCATAACAAGGAGCGCGGTCGGTAATGCGACATTGACAAATTGATATCAGAGGAATGTGATTGTTTTAGGGGAAACGATGCGTATATATGCCGCGATATTCAGGAGCAGACTGAAGATACAGTTTCGGATATGGGGTTATTATCTGTTGATTCCGGCTGTACTCTATCTATTGATAGATGTTACAGTTAAAGCGCCTGAACTCTCACTATCTCTCACAGGGTATGTAACACAGGCACTGATCTTTATCGGGTTGATAATTGGCTATCATGGCGGCCTCAGAGACAGGAGGCAGGCAGGAGAATATATATTTGTATTGGAACATTCCTTTTCGGGGAAAGTCTTATCCTTTGCAGCGGAACTCTGTTTTATAGCGCTTGTGCAGGCTGCTCTTCTGATATATATTTTGCTGCTTGGCATATTGAGCGGACAGGAAATATGGTTTTTCAGAGAAGCCTTTATGTATATCCTGCTTTATTATTTTCTTCCCATGGTGTTCTGCGATCTGATAGGAAATTTATTCAGCTTTCTGGGTGAAAAACCTGTACTTTATTTTGTGCTTATTATGATAGGGCTAATCATAGGGCCCGTGGGGAGAATACTTTTTGAAAGCATAGTTGATATAGTTTTCGGAGACAAGGCAGGGCTATGGCTCACAGATTTTATCAATATCGGACAGATAGACATAGGCAGGGGGATGGATCTTTTCTACGGGCTTCAGATCGAGATGAAAAGGTTTTTTCACATGCTTATGCTAATTTTTATGGCGGTTGCTTTTTATCTGATCCTTGGACTTGGGTTTTATAAAAGACGGGGGGTTACACATTATTGTATTCCGCCCCTCTGTATTACAGTAGGAATTATCTTTCTTATCATGTACCTTGCTCCCGGATTCGTGCAGACATCGGAGGCATCCTACAATTCATTTGCAATCGGTTTCTATGACCGTATGTATTATACGGGAAAAAGTGAGGAGCGGCTTGATGGAAGCTTCAGGATATCAAAAATAGAGGGAGAGATTGATACAAGGACTTTTTTTAGCTTTGATGGAAGGGTGTCCGGAAAAATGCTTGAGGATACAGACGAGATAGACTTTACTCTTTATCATGATCTTAAGGTCGGAAGCGTTTCAGGTGAATGGGTAAAGGGCTTTTCACAGAAGGAGGATACAGTCCGGATTTATTTCGATAGAGAAATGGAGAGTGGTGGAGACATCGCCTTCAGTCTCTCGTACTGTGGTAATTCATCGCCTTATTTTTACTCGAACGAGAGAGCGGTATTCCTGCCGGCATTTTTCAATTATCTGCCCTGCCCCGGGAAGGGTTATGCCATGAGTGCGGACAGTGGTGGGACATTGCTCAGACCGCTGCCAACCTATATTGAGAATGCCGTAGAATATGATTTTTGCATCAGTGGTGCAAATGATATATATACAAATCTTGAAAGGCAGGAAAATGGACGATTTACCGGTCTATCCTGCCGGGGTGTGGATATCCTCAGCAGTAATCACATCAGGAAATATGATTATCCGGATTTTGAAATAATAAGCTGTATCAAAATGACTGATGAGTTTGGACAACAAGCCGGGGAGAGTTTGATAGGTGCAATTGATTCACTTATAAGCGTAGACGGTAGAAAATCTTCTGGAAAACGAACTATTATTCTCGTGCCTCATCATACATTGTACAATACTGTGCAGTTTGATTATGCCGATGAAAGCGTGGTCTATTCTGATGCAAAGACCTGGAGCTTAATATCAGGCTGTGAAGCCGATGAGATTTCTGAAAATATGAAGGAAGCAGCATTACTTGCGGTCTCAGGTTTTGGAAAAGACAGGGATGAAGCAGTTCTTCCGGAGGAGGTTCGATGATAGAGATAAGAAATCTTACAAAATACTTCAAGAAGAAAAAAGTGCTTGATAATCTGAGTATTGAGATACCTATTGGGATCACAGGGGTACTTGGACCGAACGGTGCTGGAAAAACCACTCTATTTCGTTGTCTCATAGGAACGGAAAAGTATAGCGGAAATATTGATTTCCAAGGAGAAAAAAAGGTAGGCTATCTTCCGCAGGATTTTGATTGCTATCATGAACTTACCGTAAAGGAGGCTATGGATTATATTTCAGCACTAAAGGGGGATGATGGCGCTGAAAACGACAGGTTGATAGAAGAAACCGGACTTCTTTCTGAAAAAGATAAAAAAGTGAAAAAACTGTCAGGAGGAATGAAAAGGAGATTGGGGATCGCACAGGCAATTATAGGACATCCGAAGATTGTTCTGATGGATGAGCCTACTGCAGGTTTGGATCCGGAATCAAGATTTCATATCAGAAATCTCATATCCTCCATAGGCACAGATGCTTCGGTTGTAGTTTCCTCTCACATCGCATCTGACCTTGACGCTATTGCAGACCAGATGCTATTTCTGGATAAGGGAAGAATAAAATATCTCGGATCAAGGGATAAAGTGCTCTCATCCCTTGAAGGAAAGGTTTTTGAAGTCAGAATGAATAGGGAAGATTATAAAAAGACCGATATCCCTTTCTTGTCTGTGAGATGGGATGGAGAGTATGTGACTCTTCGCGTTGTAAGCGCGGATATTGTGCCGAAGAACGGCAACCCGGCTGCTCCTAACATTGAGGATGCGTATTATTACTATGTGGGGCAGAGAAGTGTATAGGATCGGATACAAAGATTTTTTGCTGATAGGTTCTGTGAAATATGTGCCGTTGATCACAGACTTTATCGTATTTATTATATGTTTTTTTGCTTTCCCGGGAAGCAGAGAGGCATGGCTTTTTATCGAAATCCTTGTTCCTTTTGGTTCCATATGGATCGGTACATTTCACCTTACGGAGACAACAAGAAAACACTCGCTTTATGAGCTGATTTTTTCGTGTAACAGAAGACTGCCGGTTATCCTGACGGTGAGATATATCACTTTGTCTTTTCTTAGTAGTATCGTTGGTGTCTTTGTTTCCGTCTTTATATGCATACCTGTTGATATGAGAGCTGCTGGATATTATTCAGTCCTTATTTTTTTTGAAGTTGCGGCATTTACAGGGATAGCCTTTCTTTTGGCCACCATACTGAAGAACCCCGGCTGGACGATAACGATCGTGATGTCTATTATCATCAGCGATTACGGAACCCAGGGCAAGATATTCGGAGCGCTTCACTTTTCGCTTTACTGGTATGAAGAGCTGTCCGTTGAACTTATACTGCCAAGAATAATAACGGCTTCCTATATAGCAGTTGCATCCTATGTCGTGGGGTATACTGTACTAAAGAAGTTTGCTTCTCCTCGGGAAGGTCCTCACAGCCATAGTTGTAGAGGATAATATTGTCATTGTTAATACTGTACATATAAAAGTAAACCATTCCCCGTCTCCTCCTTTGTTGTTTCTATGAATTGTATTTCTTTGTATTTCTGCATTTTTTTTGAAACCTTTTCCCCTCTAAAAGCATTTATATAGTGTAAGACGTTTTACAAAAACAATCTGTCATTGAACGGAGACCTTTGATGGCTGTCACAAGGGATTTTATAGGGGCGCATTACACGGATTTTTTCCGGTATGCTACCGTTATGATGAAAAACAGGGCTGATGCTGAGGATGTGGTGCAGGAGACCTTTTTTAAGCTTCTTAAGAATAAGATTGATATAGATGACGAGGAAGAGCTTAAGCGGTATTCATTCAGAGTTCTTCAGAATGAATGCAGGCTGTTTTACCGCCAGTTCTGGAACAGGCATCTCATTCCTGAGAAGATAGAGGATCTCGTTGATAAGGAGGCAGCAGCTAACGACGGTGACATGGATGAGAGCATCGATCTTTTAAAAGCTATGCTTTCACTTCCCCTGAAGCTCAGAAGCTGTGTATATCTCTTTTATTACAAAAACTGCTCGGTCAGGGAGATAGCTGAAATAGCAGGAAAAAATGAAAATACGATAAAGACATATCTTCAGAGAGGAAGAAAGCTTTTAAGAAAGGAACTCGGGGATGGATACAGATTTTGAAAAAAGCTGCAAGAGAGCAGTTGATAGGATAAAAGTTCCTGATCAAGACATTGACTCCTTTTTGGGTGAGGGAAAAAGGAGTAAGTCAGCGGAAAGGAGCAAGAAAAGGATTTTGACAGGAGCGGCTCTCGTTGTGGTCATTATTGTTATGGGGGCGGGTATCAATGTTTTTGCGGAATATATTTTGCACAGACCCTTCAGAACCGTGGGCAGCGGATCGTCGGAGCTCATCGTTGATGATCATGATCCAAGTACCGGCGAAAATCCGGGAAACTCAATAGTCTGGGACTATTCCAAACCCGATACGGATTATGAGGCGCCTAAAGTATATGAAAAGCGTGAGCTTTATGGTGCGGCTCCGGGCTTATATACCTTTGCCACATGGGGTGAGATGGCATCAAAGGTTCCCTTTCCGGCGGCGGTATATAGAGGAAGAGGATCACAAGACGGATGGACATTTAGCTATGATTCCTTGGGAGGTTATAAGGAGACCTTTGTTACCGGAACATATGAAGAAGCTGGGAAATCCATCAAGTATATACAATCACATTTTGCCAATGATAACTGGAGTATGAACCTTGGGATAGATCATATGGGCACCGTAAAGGAGCAGAAAATCTATGAAACAAAAGAGGGCTATTCTTATACACTGAGTACATTTACAGGAGACATAAAACATATATATGCAGCTCTCAAGCTTCAATATGACATGATAACAATAGACTTCAGAGGCTACAGTGAGCTTGAGGCGGCAGCGTTTCTGCAGCAGCTGTCAATGAAAACTTTTAGAGAGGGTTCTCTGACAGACGAAGATGAACAGGCGATAAGGCAGCTTGCTACAGATGCCTGCGAGGATCTTGTCAACTTCTTAAGGCTTGATGGCGCTAAGGATCCTGATTACAGCGAATATGTGGATAATGGAAGGCTGAACGAGTATTTGATAAAGCGCACCCAAAACTTTCAGATCCACTTTAGAGGTTCTCCCAAAATCACATACAAAATCACAGAGGTTTCCATTAGTCCTGATCACGCGATAGTCAAAGGAATGCTTACTGCAGAATATTGGGGATTAGATGGTTCCCAGTTAAGTCAGATCGAATCACAGTTCTGCATAGAAAAGAATCGTGGAAAGCTTGTTATCACGGACTGGTATATTCCCGGCGATGGAACAGAGGAGGCTTTTCGTCCCGGGTACATAATCGAGGATAATATAGGATTTTGGGATTGAATGAAGATTGGAGGGGTTCATGACCAAAAGAATAGCTTATACAACCATTCTATTGCTGTTCATCATGTCTGTTTTCACAGGATGCGCAGGATCAGCCGATAGCGCCAAAACAGAAACGGTTAAACTTAAGGATTTACATACACCTGACGCGGATGAGCTGAAGCAGATGGTTGATGGACTTGATAATCTTTCAATTACGGATGATACAAGAGTAATTATACCCAACACCGATCATGTTTACGAATGTACTGTTACTGCCCCCGAAGATGAAGAAAAAGACATGGCTCAGCTTGACTCGGATTTTAGAAAAATGTTTGAGTATCTGTTTCCGGATCACGAACTTAATGAAGATCATCTGCTATATATAGGGCACAATTCTCGGTTGAAATACGACGACAATGATAATCTGATTAAAGATTATAATCATGTAAGGGACTATAAAGATGATATTATTTCCGGAAAAGAAGGCCCGGTTGCATATATTTATGACGAAGCATGGCGTATGGACAGAACTTCTTTGAACAATGAGGTTTACTTAAAGATGGGTAGTCAATACGGTTATGGTTTTCTTATCATGAACAAAGGAGTAACAGAAAAAGCAAGCGGACTTAAGGTGTATAGCAGTGAATTGAAACATGAAATATATCCTTCATTGGAAGACTATGATCCGGAAGGATATTTGGAATATGTTGCGACATATCCTACCGACAGTACAGAAAGCTACCCTTTATTAAATGGAGAGATACCGATCTGCAAAGCGGTTGAGTTCTTTGAGGATTATATTAATTCAATCCCATATCCTGCCAATACTAATGCTAATATCAGAGTTGTTGAGGTAGATGTTTACAAAATTACTCAGAATGCCTATGGGTATTGGTTCTTGACAACATTGGAATATGAAGGAGTATGCTTTGATCAAATGCGTTACGTCCAATATTCAAATCCTTCTATTGATTATGCAATCCATCCCAATTATGCATTTATGGCGGAAACAAATGATGTCGATGTATTTCATGGAGATTATAGGAATCTAAACATTGAATCCAAAAAGAGCTATGAAACAATAATACCTCTTAAAAATGCCTTAAAGATCTTCAACAAATGGATGTCGGGTGAGGTGGTTTTTGATATAAAGCGAATTGAGCTCGTAAATGTGCAAAAAACCAAGAAAGATGAAAATGGTTATATTGACATAGTAAAGCCTGAAGAATATATCTCACCGACATGGAAGATCACATTATATAATCCCAACAATGATTATAATTATTTCTGCTATATTGACGCCAGGGATGGGGAGAATTTTAGACACTTAAGTGCTTCCGCAAATTATTATACGCCGGAAGAAGAAAGAGTACCCGCAATATACCAATCTATGAAAGAAATTGCGGAGTCATAACCCATGCATAGGATCATAAAAACAGATTTCTATAAAAAATGGATAAAGGGGTTTTGAAGGAGCTGAGATAAAAGGATGAGACAGGGGATTATGAAAAAAAGAATTGCACAAACAATCATAGTACTTTTGGTTATAGTGTCGATCTGTACGGGATGCGCGTCAAATGCCGATCCGTCATCCGAACAATATTCCACATTGAAAGAAATATTAAAAAATTATAAAGACGACCTGAATGCAGAGTTTGACAATCTGGTACTGCCTTCTTCCATCACCCTGGATCCAACGGATGCATTATATACATTTACGAGGACACAGCCTTCAAAACCCACAAAAGAAGAAGCAACCTCTGTCCTTGTAGGGGCTGCGAAAGACATGCTCAATTGGGAGATTAATCCATCTGAGATCAAATGCGAAGAAGGTCTTGGCGGAGATGAGTATAGTGTAACAAGTGAAGATGGCTCATTATATGTGGGCTATCCTTGCAGATATGGAATATATTTGCGCGATGACCCTATGACTGATACCGATACGAATTATAATCCTGAAAAAGTCATCAAAGCCATTCACATTGATCGTAATGAATTGACCACAGAATATGAGGGGATAGTAGAAGAGTGCAACAAAAAACTGGAGACTCTGCGTCCTTATCTTTGCCCGGATATTTCATACAGGGCAAAGGAATTATTTTTACTCGGCGATGATTCAAGTGCTCCAGCTTTTTTGATTGTATATGAGGCATGTTTCAAGGGGATACCTCTGGATTCAAGCTGTGATTACGTTATGGCAGGAAGCGGCTTCTCTAAGCCCACTTCTTTGGTTATGAATATGGACAATGATAAGCGCCTAAGTAAAGTGCTTGTTTTATATCCCGATGAATACAAAATGCCGGCAGCACAATGTGAAGACCGGTTCCTTACCATCAAGGCTGCGGCTGAGATAGTATCTGATTATCTGGCAAAATACCGGCAGTTCGGGGTATTGGATATTGAAATGTCTTATGTCTGCATTACATCAGTTCCAATGGGGGGATATGCCCCCGAAGGCGATTATAGACCCATGTGGAAATTCGTACTTCGGGAAAGGGTTTTGTCTGAACGGACCTTAGCGATACCTCAACAACAAATGTGTGCATATGTTGATATGCAGACCGGAGAGATATATGTAGTAGATAATATTGACCAGAATGTATATTTTGATCTTACAGATGGTGCATATCTTGATGAATAAGGGGCGAATAATACAAGTGATCCGTTCAATATATTGTGAAGTCAAGAAGCTGGTCTTGTCACCGGCGTTTGCAGCCGGCGTACTTCTTGTAGTTGTTTTATGCATGATGACAGTCGCATACGTTGACAATGCTACAGGCAAAGCCTACACGCTTATTGAGGTATTTTCACTTCGCGATCAGCAGTTGAGGTTGTCTTTATCAGCCTATAAAGTATTTTTAGACGGTCTGACAGGTCAATATTCATTGTTATTCCTGCCCCTTTCGGTCAGCGTTACTTTTATTCCGTTATATTGCGCCGAGCGAAAGAGCGGGATGCAGAGAATGCAGATCATAAGGCAGAGTAAGACCCGTTTTGCATTAGCGCGGGCTTTGGGTTCTATGCTTTGCGGCGGGTTGGTCGTTATGACAGGGTTTCTGGTTTATGGCCTTATCGTATATGCCCTGATCCCGCATTCTATGATTGCTGACGAATCATTAGTAGCTGCAGGCTTTATTAATACTGATGAATCTTTTATAGTCACAAACATTCTTAAAAAAATCGCATCAACATTTCTTGAAGGTGTTGAGCTGTCATGCCTGCCGCTGCTGCTTTATATGATCATTAAAGATGTGTATTTTATTATCTGCATCCCTGTATTGTTCTATTTCATTATTGGCAGGGTTGTGTTTGTTACGATCGACTCTCCGCTCGGAAATCTTTTTCAGTACTTAGAGATTACCGGAGCTCAAAGGATTCTTTTTGTTTTTGATGTTGGTGGTCTGATCATTGTTGCCGGCCTCCCTGTTTTAACCATCATTGCATTTTTGATCTGGAATAAGCGTAAGAGGAACTGCGATGCATAATTTCAAAAAGATACTTCATTGCGTAAGGCTGGATTATCATGACTGGATAATAAATTCGCGGCTGATAATAATTGCCATTCTGATAATCTTTGATTACTCTTTTGCGGTTGAGCCGCTTATTGAAAGATCGATCCGGATGGGTGAAAAAATTAATATCCTCGAACCCTTTGTGGCAGTCGGAAGCAGCGGAATGATCTCATTTATCCTTCCGGTCGTTTTTTATATTTTGATCAGTGATTTTCCGGCAGATAAAGGGAATGCGGTCTTCAGGATATCACGCCTGGGCAGGGCAAATTGGCTTACAGCCCAGCTCATAAACCTTGCTGTATTTATAGTCACATATCTGATCATAGTGGCGCTTGGGACAATAATCCCGGTCATCGGGCACTGCACGGTCTCGCAAAAATGGAGTCCGGTTGTGACCGACTATGCCAACGTTTTTCCCGAATCGGCAAGGAGCTTTGAGCTGCTTCCCGAAAACCTGTACTATCATGTGAAAAACCCGTTAACAGCCGCCCTCCTTACTTATACCCTGTTGTTTTTATATTTATTCCTGATCGGAGAAATTCTTATATTGGCCTCTGTTGTCAACCGGAGAAAACTTGGAAATATTATTTCCGCATTTCTTATTATCGGCGGGGCGGCCTTGTGCTCGGTTGATTCTAAATTGAAGTGGTTTTTTCCTGATCAGCATTCGATTGTATGGGTACATTTCACAAAGTTCCTGAGAAAGGATGTCGTACCGCTCTATGTATCATATTTATTATTTGCCGTCAGCTGTACTGTCCTTTGTATAATCTCATTTCGTGTGATAAAACGCTACAACTTTGCCGGTCAGGAGGAGTAAAGGAGATACTATCATGAATAAAAAATTTCACAAATCTACTTCCAGAGTGCCTGTTTTCATTATTATGTCATCGGTCTGCCTGGCGCTCACATCTTGTGCGGAGAGATCATCAGGCACAGATCCTGTGAAAAATATCTCTCTGCAGGAATTTTTTAAGACCTCCGAATCGGACTTTAATGACATCAGAAGCAGCAGCTATGATAATCTTAATTTTGAAAATGCTTCACTGAAATTGGCTCCGGATATTACAGGATTCTCTGTCATCAACATGAAATACCAGGAAGTGCCCCAGAAAGAATCTTTGGCACAGTTTGAAAAGCTTTTAAATGAAACATTTCCGGAAAATGTAAGTAAAGAAGACTGCTTTTTTGACTCCCTCGATATTGAAGTCAACCACGGGGATCTGACATGGGAATATCCTCAAATTTACTCGCCCCAATATTATGATAAGATTTTAAATGACTCTTTGCCTGTTGGTATGTATTTATATCAAACGGACACATACCAAATACATGATCAAGACCGGTATTTTTTGATGTTTCCGAATTGTGCGCTACTAAAGATGAATCGCGGAGATTTCACGCGTTCGGTGGATAAAAATAGAGGCCTGGGCGGCTGGATGCCGAGAGATAACTATCCCATATATGAGCATGTAGCTTCTGATGATTATGATCGAATGATAAGATTCAAGAATGGTGAGCAGACAATATCAGACGCTGTAAGCTATTGTGAGTCCTATTTTAATGATCTACATTTAACAAGAAATGACAACTTATCGTTTATTGTTAATGACGTTAATATCATAGAAACTGATCGGGCGGTTCAATATGCGCCAGAGCGTCGTTCCGGCCCGGATGATGATTTTGATATCATAGAAACCGGTCAGACCCATCAGGCGGTATTGTTTTTCATGACCAGAACTTATAACGGAATACCCTTCGACACGCAGGACGAAGAAGGCGTGTTTTCGGAGTTTTCCGACGGGAAAGATTATGATTTTGACCACACCGAAGCACTTATGTGTAACGCTAATGATATGGAGTATTATTTTCTGTCAGTAGGGAATTCCAATATCGTAAGCGAAAGACAAATAGAAGATATAATTCCTCTTAAGAAAGCGGCAGATATCTTAAGCTCTTATATGACCAATAGTATCAAATTCGATGTGGCGAATATTTCTTTGATATATTCAAATATGATTGTTGATAACAGCATCAGCGACTATCAGACTGAAGCAAGACCCGCTTGGAAGTTCGAATTAAAGAACGGAAACGATGACCTGATTTATAAAGTTTTTGTTGATGTCGAAAGCGGAGATTGCCATTATTATACTTTTTAACATACGGAGTGAGTGCCAATGCACAGGATCATAAAAACCGATTTCTATAAAATCGTCACCGGATACGGCATGTACCTTTGTGTGCTTTTTACGATAATCCTCTGCTTCGGTACAAGCATACATATCGACATGATGAATAATGATCAGTATTCTGTCATCAGTTCGCTGATAACATTTGACAGGGAGTTTATGCTAAGCAGCTATGATTTCATTTCGATCAATGTCGCTTTGAAGGGAGCCGGCAGCTGGCTTTCCATGTTTATTCCAATAATTTCGGCCTTTGCATATATCCCCCTTGTATGCGATGAGAGTGAGTCAAAATCCATAAGGAACGCCGTATTTCGGTCCTCAAAGCTGAAATTCTATCTCTCGAGGTTCATTACGGCAGTTCTTTCCGGCGGCTTTGCGGTAATGATCGGATATATGGTTTTTTGCGGGATGGTATTTATCCTGTTTCCGGGTATTGGGGAATTTCCGGCCGAAACCCGTGAGTTTTATATACAGTACCTATCGGATGTTTATTCGTCAACGGCGGATCTCGGTATAGGGAGCGCGCTGGTTATAAAATTTGCGGAGATCTTTGTCTACGGCGCCATAGCGGCGATCCCCTCAATCCTTCTGACAGCGGTTTCAAAAAACAAATATGTCGTACTGTGCATCCCCTTTTTTATCAAGTACGCCCTGACGCAGACCTCGATCAAGCTGATAGCGCAGGCCTATAGCAACGGAGAGGGCGTTGGCGGGAAGCTGACAGACATTTCAAACGTGATAAATCTTGACTATGTTTTGCAGATATATGAGATGAAAGGCTATAAGCTGATCGCGGTATATATCATCGTTGCAATAAGTACGCTGGCTCTTTATTTGTTCATTCAATTAAGGAGGTTTGACTCCGGTGAATAGATTACGATTAAAATCCGTGATTTCAATAGCACGCTCGGAATATATCCGCTGGATAATGAATCCGAGGATCCTTATTGTCGGGATATTGTTTATCTTTATGCGGACGCTCGCGGTCGAACCGCTTCTTGAGCGTGTCGCGAAGATGGGGATTCCTTTGACCGTATTTGAGCCCTTTGAAGCAATGGGAAATTCCGGGATGCTTGTTCTTCTGATGCCGTGTGTGTTTCTGATCCTGATAAGCGATTACCCTGTCATCAGCGAGTTCAGCCTGCTCTGTGTCCAGAGAACCGGGAAGCTGAACTGGTTTGTGGGACAGCTTTTGTTTGTAATATCTGCAATCTTTACATACATGGGCGTCCTGCTTGCCGGAAGCATCCTTACCTCCGGAGGAAAGTTCCGCACCCAGTGGAGTGAGACGGTCAGGTTTTTTGCCGCGCGGTTTCCGGAGGAAAGCAACAGCTTCACCTCAGAGCTTCTCCCGTCGAACCTGTACAACCAGATACCGCTTGTGACCTCGGTGCTTCAGACCTTTTTTCTGATGAGCGCTTATCTTTTTCTGCTTGTGCTCATACTTTATCTCTTTAAGATGCTGAACATCAAGTCCGCAGGTCTTTTTTCAGTATTTATAGTGATCGGACTTGGGGTTACGACCTGCTCATTGAAAACCTCTGCAATGTGGGCTTTTCCAATGGCAAACACCATTGTATGGCTGCATTATACCGAGATACTCCGTGAACCCATAAAACCGATAGCTTATTCATATATATACTTCATCGCGATTATTTGTTTCCTTATCATTGCGTGCTTTGTTGCCCTTAAACGGATGCAGTTTAGAAATATAGAACAGGTGGGATGAACATGATCACAGTAAAAAAATTATCTTTGACGATCAAAAAAACGGAGATCCTGAAGAACATCGATGTGGCATTTGATTCCGGAAAGATTCACGGCCTTATCGGAAGGAACGGCAGCGGAAAGACCATGCTGATGAAGTGTATCTGCGGATTCGTCAGACCGACTGAGGGTGAGATATTCGTTGCCGGAAAAAAGATTGGTCGTGACTTGGATTTCCCGGACAATACCGGGATCATCATAGAAACGCCCGGGTTCATCCCTTACTACTCCGGTTACAAAAATCTGAAGCTGCTTGCGGATCTAAAAAACAAGATCGACAAGCAGCGGATCAGAAATACCATGGTACAGGTAGGGCTTGATCCGGACCTTAAGAGACATGTCCGGAAATACTCGCTTGGCATGCGCCAACGCCTTGGGCTTGCCCAGGCGATCATGGAAAACCCGGAGCTTTTGATCCTCGACGAGCCCATGAACGGGCTTGACAAGGAGGGCGTAGCTGATATGAGGCAATATCTTCTTGACCTGAAGGAAAAGGGGAAAACCATCCTGATCGCCTCACATTCCTCCGAAGATATAGATATTCTCTGCGATACGGTATCGGAAATGGATAAAGGGGTTTTGAAGGAGCTCAGATAGATCATATTGGAGAGAAAAGACGTGCAGAGGTTGAATCACCTCTGTACGTACTCATTTACACAAACAAAAAACGCCTTGCACAAGCAAAACGTCTTCAGGAACTCCTTCTACACGTGGCAGATGAGCTACTTTCAATATAGCCACTTTTCGGATCCTTGGCAATAGGAGTTCGGAATGGAGTTTTTTGAAATATTTTTGTATTATTACGGACAAAACGCCTTGTTCGATTGTATATATCATAGAAGTTGAAAAGGAGTAACGATTTCTATGCGGACAAATGCGGAAATGACAGAAATATACAAGAGGAATCAGGCGATTCTTTATAAAATCTGTTATTTATACATGAAAAACTCACACGACGCGGAAGATATTCTCACAGAAACCTTTTGCAAATTGATCGACAAAGCTCCTGCCTTTGACAGCTTCGAACATGAAAAGGCATGGCTTATCAGAGTGGCGACAAATTTATGTAAAAATCAACTGAAATCATGGTGGAGGCGTCACGAAGACCTTGAAGACTACAAGGAATTGATCGGAATGGAGGATCAGGAAGATCAATATTCCGAGCTGCTAAACGCACTGATGTGCCTTCCCGACAAATACAAGACTGTGGTTGTCTTGTACTATTACGAGGGCTATAAGAGCGAAGAAATTTCCGGGATCATAGGAAAACCGGCATCTACAATCAGAAATTATCTCTGTGACCCGTCTTTCGGATTTAGCACTATAATTCTTTGGGGGTTCGAAGTATACTTTTTTATTTCAAGTCAGCATGTTTGCTGGCTTTTTCTTATGCTAAAAAAACTTGACAAAACTTTTTTATTTCTCTTG